>ENA-OQBJ01000198-OQBJ01000198.1-human-gut-metagenome-genome-assembly--contig:-NODE-198-length-32581-cov-7.051457_pt1 | contig 32581 bp, 47 predicted proteins | sample MGYA00242743_ERZ504545 | MGnify/ENA primary metagenome ERZ504545 (study PRJEB26092, sample SAMD00036252) | human gut metagenome | host: Homo sapiens | study: EMG produced TPA metagenomics assembly of... | reverse complement strand
GCAAGAGGAGGTACCTGGACATGTCGAAGCTGGAGGAGATGGACGAGCTGAGCAAGAAGGCGGAGGGCTAGAGCAAGGCGGGGCCGAGGCCGCCTCGATCAATTTGCGAAAGAATCTTGACGGTACCATTAAATGTACAGCGATTAAGGGCGATTCACGGTAACATGCCGTGAATCGCCCTGTTCGATTTGCTCTTGTTTGCGATAACCCGCTTTGTCTACTCCTCCGTCGGCTCCACACCGAGCTCGTTGCGCACCAGCTCAAATGCCGCGGCGATGGCCTTGTCCATGTCGTAGTATTTGTAGCCGCCCAGGCGACCGGCAAAGATCACGTCGCCTCCTGCGCCGCCAGTTCCTCGTACTGCTTGTAGAGGGCCTCGTTCTTGGCGTCGTTGATGGGGTAGTAGGCTCATCGCCGGGCTTCCAGTCGGCCGGGTACTCGCGCGTGATGACGGTCTTGTCCTGCGTGCCGAACTCAAAGTGCTTGTGCTCGATGATGCGCGTGTAGGGGATCTCGCGCTCGGTGTAGTTGACCACGGCCACGCCCTGATGGTCGGTCTCGTCGAGCGTCTCGGTCTCGAAGCGCAGGCTGCGGTACTCCAGCGTGCCCAGCTTGAAGTCGTAGAACGCGTCGATGGGGCCGCAGTAGATCGTCTTGGCGGCGATATCGGGCTCGGCGGCGACCAGCTCCTTGTACTCCACGCCGCAGCGCACCTCGATGCCCTCGAGCATGTTGGCGACCATCTTGGTGTAGCCGCCCATGGGGATGCCCTGGTAGCGGTCGTTGAAGTAGTTGTTGTCGTAGGTAAAACGGCAGGGGAGGCGCTTGATGATGCTGGCGGGCAGGTCCTTGCAGTCGCGGCCCCACTGCTTCTCGGTGTAACCCTTCACGAGCGTCTCGAAGATGTCACGGCCGACGAGCGACAGCGCCTGCTCCTCAAGGTTCTGCGGCTCGCCGATGTTCTCGGCGGCCACCTGCTCGGCGATCTTGGCCTTGGCGTCGGCCGGCGTGACGACGCCCGGCCACATCTTGGCGAAGGTGTTCATGTTGAAGGGCATATTGTACATGTTGCCGTGGAAGTTGGCGACCGGCGAGTTGACGTAGTTGTTGAACTCGGCGAAGCGGTTGACGTAGTCCCAGACGTCCTTCATGGAGGTGTGGAAGATATGCGCACCGTAGCGGTGGACCTGGATGCCCTCGACGTCCTCGGTATAGATGTTGCCGGCGATGTGGTCGCGGCGGTCGATGACTAGGACCGACTTGCCGGCGCGCCTGGCGGCATTGGCAAAGACGGCGCCCGAAAGGCCGGCGCCGACGACGAGGTAATCGTACTGGGACATGGATATGCTCCTTTGTATGTAATCAAATAGTTACTTAAGATTTGGGACAAATAAACCTGATAATTCTGTTCCAAGGATTAGTGTTGTACCAGGCGTGTTGTAGGCTTTCTTTCAGCAGCTTCAGCTCATGTGCATAGCCCCGGTTTCTAGATGATTTAAAGAATCTGCTAATTCGTCCTCAAACACTTCGGTAACACTTTCGTTACGGCTTTCATCGCCTGTGTCTTCAGGTATTGCTCATTAAGTTTTGTTTTTCTGTATGCGTAGCGAGTGTCTGCAGAGTACTTGATCAATACGTCGGTGAAGAACCGCTCCCAGCTCAGGTAGTCGCGGCTCTCGATGTAGTTCGAGGGGTCCTCGAGAATCTTTGGGATATCGTTGCTGGGAATGAGGCCAGATTGCAGAAGTGTCCACTCAAATGATTCCGGGAGGAACAAGCGAACGTTCTTGTAAACGCGCTGTCCCAGTACCTTTTCGATGTAGGGGCCAAACGCTGCGCCGTCCCCTATGGCAAGGATGTTTTTCTCGGGACATTCGTGAATCATTCGTTTTAGATTCGCTACGCCGGTAGCGGTATGGCAGGGGATTCCCAGTCGGTTGCAAAGGGCGCTGTAGAATTGATAGCCAGACTTGCTATCCTCGACAATCACGGCATCGGGGTTGTCGAACCCTACGTTAAGGTCCTGATACAGCATGTTTGCCGTGTGGGTATAAAGCGGTTTGGTCACCGAGTAAAAACGCTTGTCGCTTTTACGGCCATTGATTGTTTTGCTTGTGGTGTTGACTAGTTTCAGGATCTCATCAACGCTGTAGGGGAGTTCGTTGGCGTCGCGACGAGATATCAGAACAAAATAGTTGGACGAGCCGTTTACGGCTTTGGCGAAGTCCTTTGAGTAGATAAACTCGTTGCCCTCATCTAGAAAGACGATCGAATCTTCGATGATCGACAGTTCGCGCTCCCAGCGTCTGCCGGAAAGCGTTTCGCAGGGCACGTCGCAGCTAAGTGTAACGCCGCTTTCGGTCCTCGGTCGTTGTAGTCGCGAATCATCGAGATGAGCGTCGTTTTGCCCGTGCCGCTGTTACCGCGAATGAAGGAAATGTTGCGTTTAAAGGTGAGTGTGTATTTGACCTTTGCACGCTCTACGACAACGGTATGCGTTCCCTTCATTACTCATCAACATCCAAAAAGTCATTCGTGGCGCCGACAAACTCCTGCATGTTTCTGACGATGCGGTCATCGTTTTCAATGCGGATTACAAAGTTCTTCCAGGGGAACTTCATGATGTGGTAAAGGGTCACCAGCACATCCTGCTCTTTGCCGATCTTGAGTAGCCAGCGGGCACAGTTGTCTCCGCAGGTAGATGCGTTGAACACCATATTTGGGAGATTGCGCACCAGAAGTAGCGTTTTAACGCCGCCGGAAAGCTCGAGGGGCGTAATCGAACCGAGCTGTTTGCTGATGATGTTGTGGGGGCCGATGAGCTCTGAACCGTCAACGCCTTTAATCATCTGCGCTGCCATAGGGTCCTCGAACCAGGAATCCAGGTATGAGTTCCTAAAATAGGTTTCGGTATCGTAGATGGAACGGGGGTAATCTCCCAGATGGATGCTTAACATGAGCGTCTCCAGACGTTTTGTGACTGCAACGATTATATGCCAGTAATAAAGTGCCGCCAGTAGTGAGGTTGCTGCTGGCGGCACTGGCATTATTGGCGTGCGAATCGCGTTGATGGATTTGCTCGCGAGGCTACTTTTAGAGACGCTCTTTCAGCAGCTCTAACGCGTGAGCGTAGCCTTGGAGCCTTCGCCGGTGATGGTGGCGAAGCAGGCCAGGCGGGCGTAGCTCACCTGACGGAAGTCCTCGCGGGTCTCGACGGCGCTGATGTGGACCTCGACGGCAGGGATGGCGACGGCCTTGAGGCGTCGAGGATCGCGACGCTCGTGTGCGTGTATGCCGCCGGGTTGATGACGATGCCGTCGACCTTCCCGTAAGCCTCCTGAATCTTGTCGACGATGCTGCCCTCGTGGTTGGACTGGAAGACCTCGACCTCGTCGAAGCCCTGTGCGGCGCCCGCTTCCTGGCAGATCTGCACTAAACGGTCGTAGTTGTCGCTGCCATAGATGCCCGGCTCGCGAATGCCGAGCATGTTGAGGTTGGGGCCGTTGATGACGAGTGCTTTCATGGTTGCTTCCTTTGCGATTGGAAAACCACCACAAAGTTGCCTGTCCCCTTTGTGGTGGTTTTGATTAGAGAGCGGGTGGGAGGGTGTCGAGGAGGGTTTGGGCGGTGTTGGCGGCGCAGTCGCGCGAGTCGATGATGTAGTCGGCCCAGGCGCGGTAGCGCGGCATGCGCTGCTCGGCCAGCTTGTCGATACCATCGCGGGCGGTGATGGGGCGTCCCTTGTGGGCGAGTTCGTCGAGCTTGCGGTTGAGCATCACGATCTGGCTGTTCTGGTGCAGTAGCGGGTAGTTCTCGTCGCGCGTGACCACGCCGCCGCCCGTGGAAAGCACCAGGCCGCTGCACTTGGAGATGCCGGCCAGCACCGCCGTCTCCTGCTCGCGGAAGGCCGCCTCGCCGCTCTCGACGATAAAGTCGGCGCAGGGCATGCCCAGGCGCTCCTCGAGGGCGCGATCCAGATCGATGTGCTCTCGTCCCGTGAGCAGGGCAATCTGCTCGCCCACACGGGTCTTGCCCGAGCCCGGCATGCCGATCAGCGCGATGTTCTGTTCGCGGCGTGACAGGCGCTCCGTTACGTCCAGGATGCGCTCACGCGGGGTGACCTGGCCGGTATAGCGCTCGACGGCTTGCGCCGCCTGGGCCACAAGCATGAGCAAACCGCCGATGCAGGGGATACCGCGGCGCTCGGCCTCGAGCATGAGTCCCGTGCGGGCGGGGTTGTAGACAATGTCGATAACGCCTTCGAGCGCATCGAGTCCTTCGAGCGTGCAAGGCGCGTCGGGGCAGTGGGGGAACATGCCGGCAGGTGTACAGTTGACGAGCAGCGTTGCGTCGGACTGCTGCGCGATGTTGTCGTAATTGACCTCGCTCGTGCGACCCACGGGTACGACGATGGCTCCCAGATCGCCGAGCACCATGCTGGCCGTAGTGCCAGCGCACCGGTGGCACCGAGCACGAGGCTTTTTTGCCGGCAACCTCAACGCCCAGCTCCTCGACAAGGCACTGAAAACCGAAATAGTCAGTGTTGTCGCCGCGCAAGCGGCCGTCGGGCAGGCGTGTGATGGTGTTGACGTTGCCCATGCGCTCGGCGAGTGGACTCAACTCGTCCAGGTATTCCATGACGGCGCGCTTGTAGGGGATGGTCACGTTGGTGCCTTCCCATTCGTCGCCGGTCATAAAGCTCTGGAGGACCTCGGGCTCGCGCTCAAAACGCACATACTCCAGCCCTGCGAGCTCCTTGTAGATGGTCGGGGTGTAGCTGTGGCCCAGCACGCGGCCCAGCACGCCGTAGGGGCGGGTTGCAGTGACATCGGCCATCTAGAGCACCTCCGTGTAGCTGCCAAAGTAGGTGAAGCTCTCGCACACGTCGTCGATTGAGTCGAGCAAGTCGTCGAGGGCCTTGCTGCCAAAGGGGCAGTCCAGGTCAAAGTAGAACATAAACTCAAAGTCGTGCCCGGGGATGGGGCGGCTCTCGAGCTTGATGAGGTTAATGTTGAGTGCGTAGAAGCGCTCGAGTACGCGATAGAGCGCGCCCGGCTCGTTGGCCGTGGTGATCATAAGCGAGGTACGGTTGGCACCGGGATAGACGCGCGGCTCGCGGCTGATGACGACAAAGCGCGTGTAGTTGTTGTCCGAGTCCTGGATGTTGGGCTCCAGCACCTCCAAGCCGTAGAGTGCCGCACAGCTGCGCGAGGCGATAGCGGCGACGTCGGTGCGCTCGGAGTTGGCGACCATCTCGGCCGACATGGCGGTGTTGGGGTACTTGGTGGCATGCAGGCCGTGCGCCTCGATAAAGCTAGCGCACTGCGCGATGGCCTGACCGTGGCTGTAGACATCGCGTATACCCGCGAGCTTGGTGCCGGGCTTGACGAGCAAGTTGTGGTCGATCTTGAGGCGCAGCGAGCGCACGATATGGAAGTCGAACTGGGCGAGCAGGTCGTAGACGGCGTTGACCGAGCCGGCGGTGGAGTTCTCGATGGGCAGCACGCCAAACTCGCAGAAGCCGTCGCGCACGGCGCGCATGACGCCTTCGAAGGTCTCGAAAAACGCGATGTCGGGCACGTCGAAGAGCTTGCACGCGGCTATCTGGCTATAGGCACCTTCCACACCCTGGCAGGCAACGGTGGCCGTTTGAGGGAAGGGCGTGTCGAAGGCTGCAGCCGTGGCGTGGGCCTTTTGCGAGACGGTGATGCCCTTGAGTTCGTTGATGTAGCGCTGCTGCTCGGCCTTGCTCATGCTCATGAGGAGACGGAACAGGGTGATGGTCTGCGCCTCGTAGCGCTCGGGCGCGCGGCTGGCGAGGTTGTTGAGCTTGGAGCGCTCACGGGCGGGGTCGAAGACGGCCTTGCCCATCTCGATTTTTGACTTGGCGACTTCGGTGGCAATGTCCATGCGCTCGACAAAGCTGTTGAGGAGCGTGGTGTCGATGCCATCGATGGCCTGGCGGATGTCAGCAAGGTCCATGGAGACCCTTTCACGTGTCGGGGGATGTTGAGGGGTGGGTAGTTAGCGCTGGGCGGCGTCTTCGAGGAGGGCGTCCCAGATGGCAAGGGCGGCGGCTGCCTCGGCTACGGGGACAGCTCGGGGGACGATGCAGGGATCGTGGCGGCCGTGGACCGAGAGCTCGGCATTTTCCATAGCGTCCATGTCCACCGTCTGCTGCTCACGACCAATGGAGGGCGTCGGCTTTACGGCCATGCGCCACATGACGGGCGCGCCGGTCGAAATACCGCCCAGGATGCCGCCGGCGTTGTTGGACTCGACCTCGATCTCGCCGGTCTCGGCATCGATGCGATACGGATCATTGTTCTCGCTGCCGCGCATGGCGGCCACGGCAAAGCCCATGCCAAACTCCACGCCCTTTACGGCGGGAATGCCAAACGCGATCTGCGCGATGCGGTTCTCGATGCCGTCGAACATGGGGTCGCCGATGCCGCGGGAAGCCCGTAAATGCCGCACTCCACGATGCCGCCGATGCTGTCGAGTTCGTCGCGCGCGGCTAGGATTTCCTCGCGCATGCGGCCGGCTGCGGCGGCGTCAATGCAAGGAAGATCGTTCGTCAGGATCGCCTTGCGGTCGGCCTCGCGATAGACCATATCGTCCATCGGCAGGTCGGAGATGCCGCCGATCTGCGCCACATGCGCCATCACGTTAATGCCGCGGGCCTCGAGTGCCTGCAGCGCAATGCCGCCGGCGATACACAGGGGTGCCGTCAGGCGGCCGGAGAAATGCCCGCCACCAGCGACATCGTGCATGTTGTGATACTTCACGCGCGCCGGAAAATCCGCGTGTCCGGGGCGGGGCTTGCGGCGCAGCTCGGAATAGTCCTTTGAGCGCGTGTTGGTGTTCTCGATAATCGCGGCGATGGGTGCTCCCGTGGTATGTCCATCGACCACACCGGCGATGATGTGGGCGGCGTCGGCCTCGCGGCGTTTGGTCGCGGTCTCGTCGCGACCGGGGGCGCGACGGTTCAAAAAGGCCTGCAGCGCTTCTTGGTCAACGGCGATGCCGGCGGGGACGCATCGAGCGAGCAGCCGATGGCGGGGGAGTGCGACTGGCCGAAGATGCTTACGTGCAAGACGTTGCCAAAGGTCGAGGACATGCTATTCCTCCTCGAGTGTGACCTTGCCGCCCAGCAGGCGGTAGTGGTCGAAGAAATCGGGATAGGACTTGTTGACGGCCTCGGCGCCGTGGATCACGACCTCGCCGGCGGCGCGGCTCGCGGCGATAGCGGCCATCATGCGATGCGGTGGTCGTTGTGCGAATCGACCTCGCCGCCGGTGAAGGCATCGACACCCTTGATGATGAGGTCATCGCCGGCAATGCGCACCTGCGCGCCCAGCGCGGTGAGCTCGCGGGTGGTGGTGACCAGGCGGTCGGATTCCTTGATGCGCAGACGGGCGCAATCGCGGATAAAGGTGCGGCCCTGTGCCAGTGAGGCCACGGCCGAGATGACGGGCACCAGGTCCGGAATGTCGTGGGCACTCATCTCAAAGCCGGCGAGCTTGTCGGACTGCACGGTGGCGGCGTTGGTGGAGCGCACGATGCGGGCGCCAAAGCGCGAAAGCGCGGCAAGCACGTTACGGTCGCCCTGTGCGGAGCTCAGCGACACGCCCTCGACGGTGATGGGGTCGTTGCCGATGGCACCGGCGCACAGCCAAAAGGCGGCGTTGGACCAGTCGCCCTCGACGGCTACGCTGCCGGGCGTGCGGTACGAGCCGCTGCTCACGCGGAAGTTCGTGACCTCGGGCTGGCCGTCCTTGGCCGGAATACGCTCGACGTTGACCTCGACGCCAAAGGCCTTCATGGCCTGGATCGTCAGGTTGATGTAGGGACGGCTCTCAATGAGGCCGGTTACCTGCACGCAGGAGGCTGGGCCAGCAGCGGGGCTGCCAGCAGAAGGCCGGAGATATACTGCGAGCTCACGTTGCCCGGAAGCACAAAGGTGCCCGGGCGCATGCGGCCGCTCGTCTTGAGCGGAAAACCGCCCAGACCCTGTAGGTCGCAGCCGGCGGCGATGATCTCGTCCGAGAGCGGGGAGAGCGGGCGGCGCCCAAGCGCCCCTGACCCACAAAAGTTGCTTCTGCACCCAGCGCGCAGGCGACAGGCAGCATAAAGCGGAGCGTGGAGCCGCTTTCACCGCAGTCAAGCGTGCCGCCGGCAAGGGCCTTGAGCAGGCCAAACTCAACACTCTTCATGGTGGGGTGGACCTGGAAGCCGTCCTCGACGGTCTCGATGCGAGCACCCAGTGCCGTAAGGCAGCGCACCGTGGCCTCGATGTCGGCGCAGGTGGTGTTGCAGGTGACGTGCGTCTCGCCGTTGGCAAGCGCAGCGCAGATGATCAGGCGATGCGCCATCGACTTGGACGCGATGGCGGGAACGGTGCCCTTGAGCGGGGACGGGGTGATGCGGGCTAGCATGCGGATGCGTCTCCCTTCTGGCCGAGGCCCTCGGCAATGAGTTCGTGGAAAGTGGAAAGCGGTGTGCGGTCGATGCTGCAGCGGCCAATGCCGTGCGGAATCACCAGGTCGATGGTGTCGCCCGCGCGCTTCTTGTCGTGGAGCGCCTCGGCAAAGACGGTATCGGCATCTAGGTCACAGCGGGTCGTGAGGCCATGACGGGCGCAGAGTTCCTCAATACGACCGGGCAGTGCGGCATCGCAGACGCCGTGCAGGGCCGCGGCGCGCGTGATGATGCCCATGCCGATCGACACGCAGCTGCCGTGTCCCAGCTCAAAGTGCTCGCAGGCCTCGACGGCGTGTCCGGCGCTGTGTCCAAAGTTGAGGAGCTTGCGCTGGTTGGTTTCGCGCTCGTCGGCGACGACCACGGCGCGCTTGATGTCGATATTGCGGGCGATGATGAGTGCTACGCGGGCCACATCGCGGTTGAGCAGCTCCAGCGTGAGCGGGGTCTTCTCCAGCTCGGCGAAAAGCTCCGGGTCGGCGATCACGGCGTGCTTGACGACCTCGCCGCAGCCGTCGGCGAACTGCTCGGGCGTGAGTGTGGCCAGACACCCCACGTCGGCGATAACCACGCTCGGCTGCCAAAAGGCGCCGGCCAAGTTCTTGCCGGCTGCCAGGTCGATGGCCGTCTTGCTCCCACCGACGAATCCACCATGGCGAGCAGGCTCGTTGGGATCTGCACAAACTTGCAGCCGCGCATGTAGGTGGCGGCCACAAAGCCCGCCACGTCGCCCACGACGCCGCCGCCGAGTGCCACGATCACGTCGGAGCGCGAAAGCTCGTGCTCGGCCACAAACTCCAAAATGGCAACATAGGTTTCGGCGCGCTTATGGGCCTCGCCGGCCTCGAAGGTGCAGATGCTCACCTCGTAGCCTGACGCCTCCAGGCTCTGCTTAACGGGCATCTGGTAGAGCGGGCCCACGTTGGTGTCCGTCACGATGACGGCCTTGGTGCCGCCGGCAGTGGCACGCACGAGCGGTCCCGCCTGCTCCAGCAAAAACGTGCCAACATGCACCTGGTAGGGGCGTGCAGTGTCGATATCGATGGTAATCGCCATAAGCTTCGGTCCTTTCGACCTGGCGTGATGGGTTGTCTAGTGGGAGGCCTCGTCGTCGAGTGCGCGCTTAATGCGGTCGCCCTCGGCAAGGAGATTCTCCAGATAGCGCTGGTCGCGGTCCTTGAGCGCACGGCTGTAGGCGCCAAGCGATTCGATCAGATGGTCGATCTCAAAGGCGAGCGCGTCGGCGTCGTCGATCATGAGCTCGGACCACATTTGCGGGTTGAGGTGCGCCACGCGGGTGAGATCGCGGTAGCTGCCGGCCGAAAAGCCGTGGTGGACCTGAGCGGTCGGGCTCTTAACATAGGCGTTGGAGACGACGTGCGCGAGCTGGCTCGTAAAGGCGATGACGCGGTCGTGCTCGGCGGCGCTGGTCACGCTGAACTTGCCAAAGCCCAAGGGGCGTACCATCTCGCGCACCTGGCCCAAAAGCTCCAGTTTGAGCGCATCGTCCACCGCGGGCGGTACGAGCACGAGCGGGGCGCCCTGGAACAGGTCGGCGCGGGAGTGCGCATAGCCCGAGTACTGCGTGCCCGCCATGGGGTGCGCGCCCACAAAGTAAAAGCCGTGCTCGCGGGCTAGCTCAAAGGCGCGCTCGCACACGATGCCCTTGACGCCCACCGTGTCGATCACCACGGGGCCCATGATGGCCTCGGTGTCGGTGGCGTCGGCGAGCGCCTGGCGTGCGCCTCGAGCACTCGATGCATGCCTCGGGATAGCAGCAAGGACGATGATGTCGCATTCGCCGAGCGTCTTGTCGTTAAGCTCTCCGGCGACAGTGCCCATGCTGGCGGCCGTCATGACATCGTCATCGGGGTCCCAGGCCAGCACGCGGACGCCCGCCTGCGCATAGCCGCGGGCAAAGCTGCCGCCGATGAGGCCCAGGCCGACGATGCCGGCGCACTTGGGGCCGCCCTGGTTAACGCGCGCGTTTCTCACTGTACCCATGGGCTACTCCATGGTCTCATGGCAGACAACCTCGCGAATGGCTCGGATGCGGCGCATGGTGTCGTCGAACTGATCGGGGGTGAGGGCCTGAGCGCGTCGGACCATGCGCGGCTGGGCTCGTCGTGGACCTCGATCTCTAGGCCGTTGGCACCGCAGGCGGTCGCGGCGAGCGCCATGGGCTCAACGTAGCGGGTGTAGCCGGTGGCGTGGCTGGGGTCGGCGACGACGGGCAGGTGCGACAGGTGGTGCAGCACCGGCACGGCATTGAGGTCGAAGGTGTTGCGGGTGCGGGTCTCGAAGGTGCGGATGCCGCGCTCGCACAGGATGACGTTGTCGTTGCCCTCGCTCATGATGTACTCGGCGGCCATGAGCAGCTCATCGATCGTGCCGGACATGCCGCGCTTAAGCAAGATCGGAGTCTTGGTCTTGCCGACCTCTTTGAGCAGAGGGAAGTTCTGGGCGTTGCGGGCGCGATCTGCATGACGTCGATCTTCTTGTCCAGGAAGACCTGCACGTCGCGCGGGTCCATGATCTCGGTGACGATCGGCATGTCGAGCTCGGCAGACGCCTCGCACAGCAGGTCCAGACCGGCGGGGCCCATGCCTGGTAGGCGTACGGGGAAGTGCGGGGCTTGTAGGCACCGCCGCGCAGCATCGTGGCACCGGCGGCCTTCACGCGGCGTGCGATGCGGATTAGGTTCTCGCCCTCGACGGAGCAGGGACCGGCGATGACCTGGAACTGGTCGCCGCCTACATGTACGCCGTGGCCGCAGTCGATGACGGAGTCCTCGGGGTGGAACTTGCGGTTGGCGCGCTTGAACGGCTCGGAGACGCGCTGCACGCGCTCGACGACATCCATGGACTCGAGCAGGAACGGGTCGATCTTGGTCGTATCGCCCACCAGGCCGATGATCGTCTCATTCTCGCCGCGCGAGACATCGGTCTTCAGGCCCTTTTTCTCAATCCAGCTGACGATATGGCTGACGGCCTCGTCGCTGGCGCTCTCTTTTAAAATTGCAATCATGGTGTGCCTCTCACCTCGATGGATAACCCTTGCAAAAACGGCCCGCATCGCGAGCCGTGTATATATGGTGCATGAGAGTTTATACTATCTGACTCGCTTTTGCCTTCTAAAGTGGGCCGTTGAGCCGCGTCTTCCTCGGAATTGCAAAGCTTTTTCTTTTATTTTGATAGCCCGTGGTGCACTTGGGTATAATGCCAAACGTTGGCCCTATTAGCTCAGGGGATTAGAGCGTCTGCCTCCGGAGCAGAAGGCCGTTGGTTCGAATCCAACATGGGGCACCATCGAACGTGAGACCGTCCGAACTTCGCATGGTCCGGGCGGTTTTTCTTATACCGACGCGACGTGATGGGACGTGGTATGGCAGCAACGGATATCGAGCGCGGACTCTCGACCGCCGAGGTCGAGGAGCGCATCGCCGCCGGTAAGATCAACCGCAACATGGAGCTCAAGACCAAGTCGGTCAAAGAGCTCATCATCGAGAACCTCTGCACGCTGTTCAATTTGATCAACGTGATTTTGGCGTTCCTAGTCATTTTGACCGGTTCGTTTAAGAATCTGACGTTCCTGTTCGTAGTGTTCCTCAATACTGCTATTGGCGTCATCCAGTCCATGCGTTCCAAGAAGATGGTCGATAAGCTCACGCTGCTGACCTCCAAGAAGGCCATTGCGGTGCGCGACGGCGCCGAGGTGGAGCTCGACCTGGACCAGATCGTGCTCGACGATATCATCCGCCTGGGGCGCGGCGACCAGATTCCCGCTGACGCCGTGGTGGTTTCGGGCGAGGCGCTCGTGAACGAGAGCCTGCTGACGGGTGAGAGCGACCTCATTAAGAAACAGCCCGGTTCCGAGCTCATGAGCGGCAGCTTTATCGACTCGGGCCTGCTGCGCGCCCGCGTGATCCATGTCGGCGCCGACAACTACGTGGCCAAAATTAATAACGAGGCGAAGTACGTCAAAAAGGTCAATTCCGAGATCATGAACGAGCTTAACGCCATCGTGCGCTTTGCGAGCATCATCATGATCCCGCTCGGTTTGGCGTTGTTTGCCTCGAGCGTGAGCGAGCTGTGGGATGCCGCGGGAACCCCAGGCAATAGCGCGCTTTCGTGGTGCTTCTCCGAGCTGTTGGCCGGTCATGTGCCTTCGTCGGCGCTGCTGTCCACGGTGGGCGCCCTGCTGGGCATGATCCCGCAAGGCCTGGTGCTGCTGACCTCGTCGGTGCTCGCCATCGCCACGGTGCGCCTGGCCCGCCGCAAGGTACTCGCGCAGCAGCTCTACTGCATTGAGACGCTCGCGCGCGTCGACGTGCTGTGCCTGGACAAGACGGGCACCATCACGTCGGGCCGCATGGAGGTCGAGGGTACCTATCCGCTGCCGGTCGAGGGTATGGGTGCGGGGGAGGGCGACGCCGCCGTTCCCGTCGATACCACGGTGCTCGATTTTGCGCTGGCTAACGTCGCACGTGCGACCTCGGCCGATGCCAACGAGACCTGTCAGGCGCTGCTCAACTATTACGCCGACCGTCCGGTCGAGGTGTCCGAACCGCTGTCGGTCATTCCGTTCTCGTCTTCCAAAAAGTGGAGCGGCGCGTCGTTTGCACAGGGCTCATATGTGATGGGTGCGGCGCAGTTTGTGCTCTCTGATCGTGCGTTTGCCCAGGTCGAGAACCGTGTCGCCGAGTTTGCCGATACCTGCCGCGTGCTCGTGGTGGCGCGCGTTGACGCTTTACGCCCGATGGCGATATGGTGGGCGAGGCCGAGCCCGTGGGCTTTGTGACCATACGCGACGAGATCCGTACCTCGGCGGCCGAGACCATCGACTACTTTAACGAGCAGGGCGTGACTCTCAACGTGATCAGTGGCGACGACCCGCGTACGGTGTCGTCGATCGCGCGCGTGGTGGGCGTGCCGGGGGCGGACGCTTATGTGGACGCCACGACGCTCGATACGCCGGCCAAGCTCGATGCCGCAGTGGACCGCTACCATGTCTTTGGTCGTGTGACCCCGCAGCAGAAGCGCGAGCTCGTGCAGGCGCTCAAGCGCCGCGAGCACACCGTGGCCATGACAGGCGACGGCGTCAACGACGTGCTGGCGCTCAAGGAGGCCGACTGCTCCGTGGCCATGGCGGCCGGCTCCGATGCCGCGCGTAACGTGGCCGAGATCGTGCTCGTCGACAACGACTTTGCCTCGATGCCCGCCGTGGTGGCCGAGGGCCGTCGCTCCATCAACAACCTGCAGCGTTCGGCTTCGCTGTTCCTGACTAAGACGCTGTTCTCGATGGGCCTGGCGGCGCTGTGCATCGCACTGCCGCCGTACCCTTGCGAGCCGATTCAGATGACGCTCATCAACTTCTTCTGCATTGGCGCGCCGGGCTTTGTGTTGGGCCTGGAGCCCAACAATGCTCGCGTGAAGGGGTTGTTCCTGACGAACGTGCTCAAGCGGGCACTGCCGGGGTCGCTTGCGGTCATTTTGGCCGCGGCGCTCGATATCTTTGTGGCGCGCGTGTTCGGCTTTAACCAGCTCACGCTGTCTACGATGTGCTACTTACGTCGTGCGCGGCGAGTGTCAGCCTGATCTGGCGTATCTCGCAGCCCCTCACGCCCTTACGTGTGGCGCTCTTTGTGTTTGTAGTTGCCGGCATCCTGGTGGGCGTTATCGGATTCCCGGAGCTGCTGTCTATTGCCAACCTGTCGATGGGCAGATGGTTATCTTGGCTGTCATCGTGGTCATCACCTGCTCGGTGTTCTTTAAGCTCGCCACGATGATGGATTCGCTCAAGCCGCGTCGTCGTCATGCCGCAACTGGTTTTGGCCGCGGTGTGCGCGTCCGCTTGGGTCGCGGTGGCGGCAAGGTGAGCTCGACGGGTTCGACGGCCGAGCGTTTTGCCAAGCGCGTCGCCGCCGACATGGCGCAGCGCCGCGAAGCTCGCACCGTTCGTGAGGCCGAGGCCCGCGCACTCGAGGGCGTGGCCCAGGCCCAGCCCAAGAAAAAGAAGGGTAGCGGAGTCAAGCGCTCCCGCGTAACCAAGTCCGCCCAAGGCATCAAAGTCTCGATGCCGAGCAAAAAGAAGAAGTAACTACGCGCCCTGGCGATGTTGAATTGGTGCCTTGCTCCTGTGGGGCCTTGGCGATGTTATGCTCTAACCTCGATTGTTTGAATTGCTTCGAAAAGAGAATGCCGTGATCTGTCCGCATTGCCTTAAGACCATCGAGGACGGCGCCTCGTTCTGCCCCTACTGCAACGCCTATGTGGTCCGGGCGATGGTCCCGAGCACACCGAGTTCGTGTTCTGTGAGGGCTGCGGTGCCCGTCTTTCTCCGCATGATCGTACGTGCCCCAAATGCGGACGCCCCGCTCCGGGTATCCTCTCCGAGGACGCGGCCGCATCCGACCTGGCAGCGGGCCGCACGGCGGGCTTTCCGCGCCTATCGCAAGAGCAGATCGATACCGAGGTGCCGCATGCGCCGGCCTCTGCCGCTGCGGTGCTTTCGGACGCCGCCGACCCCAACGAGACCTGCGTGCTGCCGGCTTTCGATAAGGATTTCGGTATCCCCAAGGTCGATATTCCCATGCCCGTTTCCCTGCATGACGATGCTCAAAAACCCAAGCGCAAGGTGCACCCCGACGAGGACGCCTATCACAAGCACAAGCGTCATATTCCCAAGCCGCTTATCGTAATCGCGGTCCTTGCCGTCGTTTGCGGCGGTGCCTATTGGTTCGTGACGACCGATCCCATGGGTGTTATGCCCGGCTTCTACGACCAGTTTGGCCAAGCTGCACAGACCACCTTCCCCACGCGCCAAAAGGGCGAGGCCACTAAGGACGATACCAAGCAGGACGATTCTGCGGAGGTGGTCCAGGAAGAAACCGTGCTCACCGATGATCAGCTCTATACCAGGCTCGACGGTCTGTATCAGACCATCGTGTCCTACGCTGACGAGGACCAGATCGGCGAGGTCATCGATTCCTTTAACAACGGCTATCTCCGAACGCCGCTGTCCACCCGTCAGGAGCTGTCGCAGAGTGCTACGCCCTGCGCGACCAGATCAAAAAGACGCAAGATGAGCTCAACAACCTTAAGTACCAGACGATACGGTCTATGCGGATGACATCGCCCACTTAAAGCAGCTTGCCGAGTGGATGTACGAGCGTGTCGACGTGATCTGTCAGAGCTGGGACATCTCGCTGGCCATTCCCGATGGTGAGTCGATGAGTTCCCACCAAAGCGATATCCTGGCGCCCATCGCGCAGGGCGGCAACAGCGCACTGAACCAGTACGACGCCAATGTGGGTTCCTGGAAGCCGCAGCAGCGTTCCTAAAATTAGTTCGCCATAGTCGGCATAACCTACGTGCGCAATTGATGTAAGCGCATGCTTATTGCTACAATTCGTACAAATATGCTTTAAACGCACGAGGAAGGAACCACATGTTTGGTTTTAAGAAAGAGCTCTACACGCCCGAGTATCAGCTTGCCGGCGACGAGTGCGCCGTTATCGAGACGTCGAAGGGTACCATCAAGGTCAAGTTTGACGGCGAGGGCGCTCCCATTCATGTCGCGAACTTCTGCGAGCTTTCTACGATGGGCTTCTATGATGGCCTTAAGTTCCATCGCTATGTGCCCGGTTTTGTCATCCAGGGCGGCGACCCCAATACCCGCGATATGTCCGCGCCGACGTCGCCGCTGGTCTTGAGGGCCCCGACGGCATGCCCGGTACCGGTGGCCCCGGCTACTGCATCAAGGGCGAGTTTGCCACCAATCCGCGCAACAGCCATGTCGATGGTGCCCTTGCCATGGCACGCTCCATGGACCCCGATTCCGCGGGTTCGCAGTTCTACTTCTGCCTGGGCGCCAGCATAACCTCGATTCTGGTTACACCGTCTTTGGTACCACGGTCGAGGGTCTCGATGTGATTTCGCAGCTGCGTGCCGGCGACGAGATCGTCCATGTCGAGATCGTTCACGAGTAAAGGGGACTTCCTTGAATAGCCAGCTGATCCAACAGGGCCGCGCCGCTTACCGCGCGGGTGATTTTTCCGCTGCAGCCCAGATGCTTGGGGCGGCAAAAACTCCCGATGAGATTATGGGCGAGGCCGATCACCTTCGTGGCAACGCCTTGATGCACCTGGCATGTATGCCGAGGCCGCCGAGGCCTATGCCGCCGCCCTCAACGACGGCACTTACGGCAAGCGCGGCGCGCTGCTCACCAACCGCGGCAAGGCGCTCGCCGCCGTGGGCGACTACACGACGGCCGCTCAGGCGTTCTCTGCCGCTACGCAGGATGCTTCCTATGCCACGCCGTTCAAGGCCTATCTGGGCCTGGGCAACGCGCTGTTCCAGTCGGGCGACTATGTCAACGCGGGTACTGCCTTCCGTCAGGCCGCCATCGACGGCGCCAATCCGGCTCCTGCCGCCGCACTCGGCGAGCTCGGTCGTTGCTTCATTAAACTCGGACGTCCGGCGGATGCCGTGGAGACCTACCGCACAGCTATCGACTTTGCCGGCCCACGCGACGACACGCGTGCGCTCAACGCCGGCATGGGTCAGGCGCTTTCTGCCGCCGGCCGTCCCTCCGACGCACTCGACGCCTTTAACGCCGCTACTGCCGATGGCATCTACCAGCTCACCTCCGAGCAGGCCGACGAGCTTGCCCGCGTGCACGATTCGCTTGCCGCGCTGTCTGCCCAAACGGCTATGGCCACGGCTCCGCGCCCGCGATGGACGCTCCTGCCGTCGATCCGCTCGATCCTACGGGCGCGACCGGTCAGTTTATGCCCGATCCCTCGGACACCGGTTTCTTTACGCTGTCCGAGTCCGAGATGGTCCAGCAGGACCGTCAGGATCGTAAGCAGGCCAAGGTCCGTCGTCGCCATCGCCACACGGGTCTCAAAGTCTTCATCGTGCTGCTTCTGCTCATTTTGATCGCCGCGGGCGGTCTGGGCTTTGCCTACACGCGCGGCTTTGGCTTCCCGTCTCAGGAGTCTGTCGTTACCGATCTGTTCCAGCTGCCGGCGACGGTGACGCCGCAAAGGCCGAGTCTTGCCTGGCTTCGAGCCTGTCCGAGGACGCCAAGTCGATGATCATCTCCTCGATTCCGCAGGGTGCCACCGTGTCCGTCGAGGGCATGGATCAGTCCATGACCGAGACGACCGCCAAGGTGAAGGCATCGCTGTCCAAGGGAGGCGAGCAGGAGTACACCGTCAAATTCGTGCGCTCCGACAACCATATCGGCTGGGCCGTTTCCTCGCTCGATATGGATTTCTCGGCTGCTGACAACCAGTAGTGACCTTATGGGATTTAGCTTTGCCCGGCGCTTCACCGCAAGTGAGGTGCCGGGCTTGCGCTAGTATGATGAGCTAGTAGTTTTCCAGCAATCATCCAACACATCAGGAGTTGCGTTGTTTTCTTTGATGGATATGTTCTTCGGTAGCTATGCGGGCGATCTTGCCATCGACCTCGGCACCGCAAATACGCTTGTCTCCGTGCGCGGCAAGGGCATCGTCATTCGCGAGCCTCCGTTGTCGCCATCGACAAGAACGACGAGCGCATCCTGGCGGTCGGTATCGAGGCAAAGCGCATGCTCGGCCGTACGCCCGGCAACATCGTGGCCGTTCGTCCCCTGAAGGACGGCGTCATCGCCGACTTCGATGTTACCGAGGCCATGCTTCGCTACTTTATCGATAAGGCGTCCGAGAAGCGCTATCCGTGGACTCCGCGTCCGCGTGTTGTCGTCTGCGTTCCCTCCGGTGTCACGTCGGTTGAGAAGCGCGCCGTCTTTGAGGCCACGATCCAGGCCGGTGCCCGCCAGGCCTATCTGATCGAAGAGCCCATGGCCGCCGCTATCGGCGCCGACCTGCCCGTCGAGGAACCCACCGGCTCCATGGTCATCGACATCGGCGGCGGTACCACCGAGGTCGCTGTTATCGCTATGGGCGGCATCGTCGTCTCGCAGTCCATCCGTATTGCCGGCGACGAGTTCGATCAGGCCATCCTCACGCACGTTCGTGATGCCTACAACCTGGCCATCGGCGAGCGTACGGCAGAGGACATCAAGATCAAGGTCGGCTCCGCCGTGCCGCTCAAGGATGAGCTCGACGTCGAGGTCAACGGCCGCGACGTGATTACCGGTCTGCCCAAGACCGTGCGCATCGAGAGCGAGGAGATTCGTCGCGCACTCAACAAGCCGCTCGACGAGATGGCCAAGCCGTCAAGGACGCACTCGACGCTACGCCTCCCGATCTTGCCTCGGACCTTATGTACTATGGTATTTTGCTGACCGGTGGCGGCGCGCTGCTGCGCGGTCTCGATGTGCGCCTGCGCGATGAGACCGGCGTTTCGGTCAACGTCAGCCCCACGGCGCTCGATAACGTTGTTAACGGCTGTGCCCGCGTGCTCGAGGCCAATGCGTTTGATGGCGGCTTCGTCCAGACCAATGCTTAATTTCCAAAAGGTGGATTCCATTTGGCACGATCTTCGGGTTTCTCCACAAATCTGAATACCAAGCGACAATCAACGGGTATGCGCCCGTTGATTGTTTTCAGCCTGATTTCGGTGTTGCTGCTCACGTTTTACATCCGCGAGGGCGAGGCAGGACCGATTCATGCCGTGCGCTCGGGCGTGACGACGATTACCTCGCCGGTGCGCTTTGTGGGCTCGGCTGTGGCGGCTCCCTTCAATGCGATCGGTAACGTGTTCTCTAACCTTACGGCGTCGCAGGACACGCTTGACGAGCTTAAGAAGCAAAACGAGGAACTGACCTCTAAGGTTGCCGAGCTCTCCGAGGCTCAAAAGACCGCCGAGCGACTGGAGGGGCTGGTCGGCCTGCAGTCGACCTACAACCTCAAATCAACCGCAGCTCGTATCGTCGGCGCTTCGGGCGATGCCTGGACCTCGACCGTCACCATCGATAAGGGTTCTGCCGACGGTCTTACCATCAACATGCCTGTGACGAGTTCTGCCGGTGTCATAGGCCAGATTATCGAGGTCTCGGCCAAGACGTCCACCGTGCGCCTGATTGGCGATGAGAACTCGGGCGTGTCCGCTATGGTGCAGGACACGCGCGCCCAGGGCATGCTGCAGGGTCAGGCTGACGGCACGCTGCGTCTTGAGTACGTGAGCGTCGATTCCGACGTTAAGGTTGGCGACATCATCGTGACCTCGGGCATTGGCGGTGTGTTCCCCAAGGGTCTACCGCTCGGCACCGTCTCGTCTGTTGAGAAATCGGCTAACGACGTGTACTACACCATTGTGGTGCGCGCCCAGACGACGGCCGAGAACAACGAGGAAGTGCTGGTCATTACCTCGCTGACCGACGAACAGTCGGCCTCGGATGAGGACGTGAACACGGCCAACAGCACGCCGCAGGGAACGTCGCGCGATACTGCGACCAAGACGAAGGACGAGAGCCCGGATGACAGTTCCGACACGTCCGAGACGACCGATTCCGGCTCGAGCGAATAGGGGGCATGTCCATGGATCTACACGAGCAGGGGATGAGCTCCCGCACGTTTGTAATCGCCGCCATTGTGTGCGTGCTGCTGCAGGCAGGCCTGGCACCGCAGATCTCCATTGCGGGCGGTCGCGTCAACTTTATGATTATCCTGGTGTGCCTAAGCGTGTTCTCGGGCGACCCGACCCGTGCCGTCGTGTGCGGTTTTTGCAGCGGCTTGTTTTATGACCTTTCCGCTGCCGTGCCGGTGGGCGTTATGTCGCTCCTGCTGACCGTGGGTTCTTTTGCCCTGGTGCATAGCGCTGCCGGTCAGACGGGCGGTGCCCCGAGTGCGCGCGGCATCACGGTGGGCGCCTTCGCGTTCGTCATTAATGTGATCTACAGCATCATCTTGCTGTTTATGGGTTTGGAGACGAGCTTTGTCGTGGCGATCTTCGGCCATGCGCTGCCGTCTTCGATCCTGACGGGTCTGGTTGCCATTCCGTTTTTGATGTCCGGCGTCGTGCCGCAGTCCGGTTATGGATTCTCCGCACGTGGCGGACGCCAGACGGGCATGCGCTTTAAGCCCAAGACCCGTAAGCTCAAATAGGGGAGGCTCGTAGATGTCTTCCCAGATGACGGTTATTATCGCCGGTATCGTGCTGGTTGTGGCCATCGTGGTCGCACTGGTCATTATGCGTCGCGGCGATTCTCGTTTTACCTACGATACGCAGCATGGGACGGCCCCGCGCGCCACCGAGGGCGAGGGCAATACCGCGGCGACCGCCTTTAAGGGCCGCTTCTCCATCCTCACCACGGGTGTGGGCGCGATGTTCGCGGCGCTTGCCGTCAAGCTGTGGGGCATGCAGATGGTCTCGTCGGACTATTACGAAAAGCAGGCTAATAGCAATCAGACGCGCACCGTTACCACACCCGCTGTGCGCGGCCGCATCCTCGACCGCAATGGCGTGGCGCTTGTCCAGAACCGTCCCTCACTTGCTGTCGTGGCCTACCGCGACCTTGCCGAGGATGAGGTTCTGGTTCGCATCTTGCAACGTGCTCGGTATGCCCTACGTGGCGGTGCTGCGCAATATTCAGGACAATTCCGAGGGCGCTCAGAGCTGCATACCATCGCGACGGACGTCCGTCGCTCCACGGTTGCCTATATTCAGGAGCACGCCGGCGAGTTCCCGGGCGTCAAGATTGCCGAGCGTACCGAGCGCCAGTATCCATATGGCGAGACGGCATGCCATATCTTGGGCTATACCGGCACCATTACCTCCGAGCAGCTCGAGGCCCAGAATAAGAAAACCTCTGGTGATGATGATGCTTCTGCTGGCCGGATTACGTACCAGTCGGGCGATATCGTGGGCCAGGCGGGTGTTGAGAGCTACTATGAAAACCTGCTGCAGGGTATTCGTGGCGAGCAGACCGTCAAGGTCGATGCCTCGGGCAATGTGACCGGTCAGGCCGGCGCCGTGCCCGCCAAGGCCGGCTCCGACATTAAGCTCACGCTCGATCTTAAGATCCAACAGGCCTGTGAGACGGCGCTGGCGAGCGCCATCGAGCTTGCCAAGACCACTGGCTACAGCAATGCCGGCAACGGCGCTGTGGTGTGTCTCGATCCCAACAATGGCGAGATCCTGGGCATGGCGAGCGAGCCCAAGTTCGATCCGTCCGTCTTTATCGGCGGCGTCTCAAATGACGTGTGGACCGAGCTCAATGATGACAAGGGTTCGCACCCGCTGCTCAACCGCGCCATTAGCGGACAGTACATGTCGGCCTCGACCATCAAGCCGCTCTCGGCACTGGCCGGTCTTGAGTTTGGAACCTACACTTCAACGCAGACAACCAACTGCACGGGCTATTGGACGGGCCTGGGCAAGGCTTGGGGCAAGCGCTGCTGGCTGACGTCTGGCCACGGCACCATGACGCTGCAGTCGGGTATCGCCAACTCGTGCGACCCCGTCTTCTACGACATGGGCAAGGCCTTCTTTTATGACGAGCAACATTCCGAGGGCCTGCAGGAGGTCTTTCGTCGCTGGGGCCTAGGCAAGACCTGCGGTATCGATCTGCCGAGTGAGGGCGCGGGCCGTATTCCCGATGCCGAGTGGAAAGAGTCGTACTTTACCGACGCCTCTGCCGAGGACCGCAAGTGGAATGCCGGCGATATGACCAACATTGCCATCGGCCAAGGCGACATCCTGGTGACGCCCCTGCAGATGGCGTGCGCCTATATGGGTCTTGCCAACGGCGGCAAACAGTACGTGCCTCACGTGTTTTTGTCTGCCGTGTCGCGCGATGGCGACGGCGATGCCTATAAGTACAACGGCAAGGGCAAGAAGAAGCGCCTGGAGGCCAAGATCAACAGCGATTCGGATTTGACTCTTGTTCGCAACGGCATGCACGACGTGATTTACACGGCATCGACGTCCCTGGCGGCTCACTTTGGCACCCTGACGCCGCAGGTATACGGCAAGTCGGGCACGGGCGAGAAAAGCGGCGAGGACGAATACGCGTGGTTCTGCGCCTATGCGCCGGCCGATGATCCAAGTATGTCATCGCTACTGTCCTGGAGCAGGGCGGCGGTGGCTCAGATACCGCGATGCATGTCGTGCGCGACGTGCTCGGCGCGATTTATGACGAGCCCGATACCTCTTCGGCCTCGGGCGATTCTTCGGTTCGATAGGAGGTTGCGATGGATTTTTCTCCGGCGGATCTGTTCCGTTCAACCAAGACCGGCTCTCGCAGCAGCCTGGACCGCGTCAACAAGCAACTTTCGGCCTCGCGCGGTACGTTTCGCCAAAAGGTGCATATCGGTGTGCTGCTGGCTACCGTCGCGCTCGTTGCCTATGGCGCCATCATTATTTGGTCGGCGTCACAGTTTAAGGCCGACGCCTCATTCTCGCGCCACCTGCTGGGCATTGGCATTGGCGCGGTGCTTGCGGTGCTCGTCTGGCGTACCGATCTGCGCGGCATCTCTAACTTCTCGACGGCGCTGCTCGTCATTGACCTTATTGTGATCTTCTCGCCCAAGATTCCGGGCCTGTCCTATACGGGCGGTCTGGGCATGACGGGCTGGATCAAGATTCCCGGTATCGGCTTGACATTCCAGCCGGTTGAGCTTGCCAAGCTCATCACCATCTTCTTTATCGCCACGCTTGGCTCGCAGTATAACGGCCGCATCGATACCGTTCGCGACTACGTCAAGCTCTGCGGCATGCTGTCCATTCCGTTTTTGGCCGTCGTCGCCATGGGCGACCTGGGCTCGGGCCTGGTCGTGCTGGTCTCGGGCGCCATCGTCATCTGCATGAGCGGTGCACGCCGCGAATGGGTGCTGTCGACCCTGGCCCTGCTCGTGGGCCTGGTGGCCCTCGTCCTGGCGCTCGATTCGGTCTTTGATTCGTTGCTCGGCCACGATGTGCTCATCAAGCAGTATCAGATGAACCGCCTGACGGTCTTTATCGACCCCGATAATGCCGATTCGGACGATGCTACAACCTGCAGCAGTCGCTTATCGCCGTTGGCTCGGGCGGCTTCTTTGGTAAGGGTTTGGGCCATGCGACGCAGTCGGCCGGCGGCTTTCTGCCTGAGTTCCACACCGACTTCGTCTTCGCCTTCCTGTCCGAGACCTTTGGCTTTTGCGGTTCCTTTTTGCTCCTATGCCTCTACGTGCTGCTGATCTTTTCGACGATTCGCGTCGCCTTTAAGTGTGAGTCGCTGTTCTTGCGCCTATCGTGTGTGGGCATCGTTGGCATGTGGGCGTTCCAGACCTTCGAAAACATCGGCATGTGCATCGGCATGATGCCGATTACCGGTATTCCGCTACCGTTTATTAGCTTCGGTTCGTCTTCGATGATGATTCAGCTGCTGACGGTGGGTATCGTACAATCCATATGGCGGCATCGTTCGGGCGCCGCGTAACCGCTGGAGGGGTTTGCTATGAAAATTCCCGTAGATAAGCTGACCCGCGCTTTTAAGATGGGCGCGTCCGTTAAGAAGGATTCCGATACGCCGGTGCGCGTCTCGGTCTATCTGGATTCGTCCGCCTCGCGCTTTCTTGCTGAGACGGTGCGTGACGCCTTTGTGCCGCAGACGACCTCGGGCATTGTGCGCGTCGAGCGTCTGGGGGAGGAGCGAATTGCTCCAAAGACCGATACCGATGTGGTACTGGTGCTCTCGTGTGGTTCCGACCGCCTGGAGAGTGCCGTGCAGGAGCTCGTGATCGCCGGCGCGCCCGTGTGCGTGCTTGCCGAGTCTGCTGTGGAGGTGCCGTTTATCGAGGAGTCCACGCCCATGCTCGGCGTGGTGGCGGCAACCGATAAGACGTATCTGCTCGAGACGCTTGCCCGCTGGATTCTCGATCGCACCGACAAGGAAACGGCTTTTGCGGCGAACTTTGCCTTTATGCGCATCGCGGCAGCTAATCGTATCATCACCTCGTGCGCGCTCACCAATATGGCGACCGGTGCGCTGGTGTTTTTGCCGGGCGCCGATTATCCCGTTATGGCGCTGGCGCAGGTGGGCATGCTCTTTGAGCTCGCTGCCGTCTTTGGACGCGGCATTAAGCCTGAGCGCGGCTACGAGGTCGCGGGCGTGCTTGCCGGCGGTCTTGTGATCCGCGCGGTCACCCGCGCGCTCGTCAAGCAGACGCCGCATATTGGGTTTGCCGTTAAGGCGCTCACTGCTGCCGCGGGCACCTATGGCATGGGCCGTGCGCTTGTTTCGCTCTACGAGCGCGATGTCGACTACAGCCGTGCCAACGAGGTGGTCACTGCCACGTTCTCCCGCGTTCGCGATCTGGTGACCACGGTCGCGGGCGCTACCCGTCCTATGGCGTCCTACCAAGACGCATCCGATCTCGCTGCTTAGGGGTTTTCTGTTGCGCGTTCCGTATCAAGACTGCTTTCATTTAATTGAGCCGCTGCTCGCCAAGTCGAAAAGCCGAGCCGCTATATCGATCACGAGTGGGGCACGCTTTCCAAGGCCGATGCGACTACCGTTGCTGCCTGATCTACCCGGATGTGTACGAGGTTGGTTTGCCCAACCAGGGCATCGCCATCCTCTACAACATCCTTAACCAGGCCGAGGGCATCTCCTGCGAGCGTGGCTATGTGCCGTGGCCCGATATGGGTGACGCCATGCGCGAGGCGGGCATTCCGCTGCTGTCGCTCGAAGGTGCTGCCCCCGTTGCTTCGTTTGATATCGTCGGTCTGCATGTGCCGCACGAGATGGCGGTGACGAACTTCCTCGAGGCACTCGATCTCGCTGGCATTCCGCTGTTAGCGGCCGACCGAGGTGAAGACGACCCCATCATCATCGCCGGCGGCCCCTCGGTGTACAACCCCGAGCCGTACGCGGCCTTCTTCGATGCCATCCTCATCGGCGAGGCGAGGAATCGCTGCTCGAGACCTGCCAGCTGCATCGGCGCCTGCGCGACGAAGGAGTCCCGCGCGCGCAGATTGTTGAGCAGCTTGCATCCATTGCCGGCAACTACGTGCCGTCGCTCTATGAGATTCGTCACGACGAGCCCTGCTCGCCGCATGGCTACACCGTGCCGCGCGAGGCAAGGATGCTCCGGCCGTGGTCTACAAGCGCGTCGTCGAGGATTTCGGCGCCACGAATCCGCTGTCGCAGTCGTGCGTGCCCTATGCGCAGCTGGTTCACGACCGCCTGTCTATCGAGATTCTGCGCGGCTGCGCTCGCGGCTGTCGTTTTTGCCAGGCCGGCATGACGTATCGCCCGGTGCGCGAGCGTTCGGCCGACCAGATCGTCTCGTCGGTGATTCAGGGTCTGGAAAAGACCGGCTATGACGAGGTGTCGCTGACCTCGCTCTCCACGACCGACCACTCCTGCATTCGTGACGTGCTCGGCAGGCTCAACCGTCGCCTGGAGGATACGGGTATTCGCGTGTCTATTCCGTCGCAGCGCTTGGATTCGTTTGGCGTGGATATGGCCGAGTCGGTCGCCGGCGAAAAGAAGGGCGGCCTGACGTTCGCGCCCGAGGCCGGCAGCCAGCGCATGCGCGACATCATTAACAAGAACGTGACCGAGGAGGACCTGGACCGTGCGGCCAAGGCGGCCTTCGAGGCCGGCTGGAACCGCATGAAGCTCTACTTTATGATGGGCCTTCCCGGCGAGCGCGACGAGGACATCGTGGCCATCGCCAATCTGGCCGATCACGTGCTGGAGCTTGGTCGTTCCGTGGTGCCCAAGGCTCGTCGCGGCTCGATCTCGGTGTCCATCTCGGTTTCGGTCTTTATCCCCAAGGCTGCCACGCCGTTCCAGTGGTGCCCGCAGCTCGACTACGACGACGTCAAGCGTCGCCAGAAGTTGCTTATCACGAGCGTTCGCAACCGTGCCGTCCGCGTGCATTACCACGATGCCGAGACTTCGCTCATCGAGCCGCGCTGTCCCGCGCCGGTCGTGACATGACGCCCGTCATCATCGATGCTTGGCGCGCGGGCTCTCGCTTTGACGCCTGGGTAGAGCATTTCTCGCTCGATAACTGGAAGGAGCTGCTGCCAAAAACGGCATCGACCTCAATGAGCTCGTGCACCTGCTACGAGTTGGACTGGCGCCTGCCGTGGGAGCATGTGAGCCCCGGCTGCACGCGCGGCTTCCTCGAGCGCGAGTACCGTCGCTCACTCGAGGGCGTCACGACTCCCGACTGCACCCGCACGTCGTGCACCGGCTGCGGAATCTGCCCCACGCTTCACGCCAAGAATGTATTGATGGGTGATCGCGCATGAGTGAGCGCCTGACCGACACCCCCACGCTCTTTAGGCTTCGTGTTCGCTATGGCAAGCGCGATCGCCTTAAGTACCTGGGCCATCTCGAAGTAATCCATACCATTGAGCGCATCGTGCGCCGCGCGGGACTTCCCTATGCCGTCACGCAGGGCTTCTCTCCGCACATGCGCGTGGGCTTCTCTTCGGCGCTACCGGTGGGTACGTCGTCGACCTGCGAGTGGTATGACCTGTTTATGACCGAGTTCGTGGCGCTCGACGAGGCGTTTGGGCGCCTGGCTGCGGCGTCTCCGGCCGATCTGGCGCCCATCGAGGCGGCGTACATCGACGTGCGCACGCCGGCGTTGACGGCGCAGCTCACGCGTCTGTCGTATCGCATCGACCTGCACTTGGATCCCGAGGCGCCCGTAAGCGCCGACGAGGTGCGCGCTGCGATTGACATGCTGCGCGCGGACCATGGCATCGACTACGCGCGCGGCAAAAAGAGCAAGCGCTTGGATTTGGATCACACGCTCGTGGGCTATGAGCTCACGGCAGGGGAGCGCCCGGACCATTTGGTGCTCATGCTCGACACCCATGCCGACAACGAGGGCTCCATGCGTCCGGAAATTTTGCTTTCCGCTGCTGATGTTTTGTTGCAGGGCTTGACCCCGGGCGTGGATGCACCTATTGTTTCCACCGGTATGCAAGACCTCGTGACCATCTGCTCCTACGATGTCGAGCGTCAGAATCAAGCATGCGAGGACGACGAGGGCCGACTCGTCAGCCCCATACCTGTGCGAACTTGTGGATTTGCTCCACATACTCGTTGACGGGGGTATTTTCGCCTGCTACTATATTCGGCTGTTGCACTAACTGATGCATGAAGGGCAAGTAAACATGTACGCAATCGTTAACACGGGCGGCAAGCAGTACAAGGTCGCCACCGACGATGTCATCACCGTCGAGAAGATCGAGGGCAATGAGGGCGACAAGGTCACCCTGCCGGTCATCTTCCTCAACGATGGTAAGAAGATCGTCACCGATCCCGACAAGCTGGCCAAGGCCAAGGTTACCGCTCAGATCGTTGAGCAGTTCAAGGGCGAGAAGCAGCTGGTCTTCAAGTTCCACAAGCGTAAGCGCTATCGTCGTCTGAAGGGTCACCGTCAGCAGCTCACCAAGCTGAAGATCGTGAAGGTCCAGGCTACGTCCCGCGCCAAGAAGGCTGTCAAGGCAGAGCCGAGGCTGTTGCCGAGGCTCCCGTCGCCGAGTAGATTACACTCGTAACGAAAGAGTAGGTATACACAATGGCACACAAAAAAGGACTCGGTTCCTCCGTAATGGCCGTGACTCCCGCGGTCAGCGCTTGGCACGAAGCGCTATGCCGGCCAGACGGTAACCACGGGCACGATTCTCGTCCGTCAGCACGGCACTCACATCCACCCGGGTGAGAACGTTGGCCGTGGCAAGGACGACACGCTGTTCGCGCTGGTCGACGGTACCGTTGAGTTCCACAAGGGTATCAAGCACAGGGTCAGCGTACGCCCGCTCGCGAACGCGTAATTCACCCTTCATAGAGCACATATGTGGAGGCACTTGAGTTTTAGGATTCAAGGGTCTCCCTCTTTTTGTAGGAGGCGATTCTGTTGTCACAGTTCACCGATATCAGCCGCATTAACGTGTGCGGCGGCGACGGCGGAGCCGGATGCATGTCGTTTAGGCGCGAGGCATTTGTCCCCAAGGGCGGCCCCGATGGCGGCGACGGCGGTCGTGGCGGCAATGTCGTCATCCAGGCCGATGCTCAGCTGTCTTCGTTGATCGATTACCGCTTTAAGCATCACTTTCGTGCCGAGCGCGGAACGCACGGTCAGGCGCCCGCCGCAACGGCAAGAGCGGCGAGGACTCATTTTGAAGGTCCCCATGGGCACCGTGTCCGCGAGCTCGATCCCGAGACGCAGACCCCGATGTTCGAGATTGCGACCTGGTGCACGACGGCGAGCGCGTTGTCGTGGCGCCCGGCGGTGCCGGTGGCCTGGGCAATACGCACTTTGTGACGTCGGTGCGCCGCGCGCCCGCGTTCGCTCAGCTGGGCGAACCGGCCGAGGAGCACTGGATTGAGCTTGAGATGAAGCTTATGGCCGATGCCGCACTCGTGGGCTTCCCCTCGGTGGGCAAGTCCTCGCTTATCGCGCGCATGAGTGCCGCCCGTCCCAAGATCGCCGACTATCCGTTTACCACACTCGTGCCGAACCTCGGCATGGTGCGTGCCGGTGAGTATTCTTACGTCGTTGCCGACGTTCCTGGTTTGATCGAGGGTGCGAGCGAGGGCAAGGGTCTGGGCCATCAGTTCCTGCGCCACATCGAGCGCACGGCCCTGATCATGCATGTCGTTGACATGACGGGTGGTTTTGAGGATCGCGACCCGGTTGAGGATTACCGCATCATCAACCGTGAGCTCGAGCAGTATGGCGCCGAGCTTTCGGAGCGTCCGCAGATCGTCGTCGCCAACAAGTGCGATGCGCCGGGCACGGCCGACAAGATTGCCGACCTCAAGCGTGCGGCGCTCGACGACGGGCATATGTTCTTTGCCGTGTCCGCCGTTACGGGTGCCGGCCTCAATACGCTGATGCTTGCCGTGGGCGAGCAGGTGGCTAAGCTGCGAGCGAGCTGGCGGTCTCTGATGAGCCGGTCGATCTGCGCGACGAGGAGTGGGAGCGTCGCCGTCTGCAGCGCGAGAAGCGTTTCCGCATTGTCCAGGAGGAGCCCGGTGCCTTCCGCGTGGTCGGTCGTGCCATCGAGCGCATGGTCATCCAGACCGACTGGGAAAACGAGGAAGCCGTCATTTACCTGCAGCACAAGTTTGCGCGTATGGGTGTTGACGACGCGCTCGAGAAGGCCGGTTGCCGTGCGGGCGACGAGGTCCGCATTTGCCAGCGTGCCTTTGACTTTGAGGGCGCTGAGGACTTCTCGGAGTACGAGGAGCTCGAGGACGCTGGCGAGGACGTTGCCGTTGAGGCCATTGACGTGGCCGATGCTGCGGATGAGGCGTCGAGCTATCGATGCGGCTGATGCCGCGGACGATGCCGAGACCTCGGAGGCGAGTAAGCCATGTCGCTGCGCGGTGGAATCGGTTTGCCCGAGCTACCCATAAAAGAGGGCAAGGAGTTTCGGCTTGGCATTATGGGCGGCACCTTTGACCCGATTCATTACGGGCACCTGGTGACTGCCGAGCAGGCGCGCGAGTCGCTCGACTTGGACGCTGTGCTCTTTATGCCGGCGGGCTCTCCCGCCTTTAAGCTTGACAAGCCGGTGACGCCTGCCGAGGACCGTTATGCCATGACGGTCCTCGCCACCGCCGCGAACCCGGCCTTTTTGGCGAGCCGGTTCGAGATTGACCGTCCGGGCGTAACCTATACGGCCGATACGCTTCATGCCCTTCGCGACTTTTACCCGCCGCAGGTAAAGCTCTACTTTATTACGGGCGCCGACGCGATTATTGATATTGTGACCTGGCATGATGCCGAGCGAATTGCTGAGCTTGCTACCTTTATTGCGGCGACGCGACCGGGTTTTGATATCGATACGGCGCGTGCCCGAATCAAAGAGTCGGGGCTGCCGTTCGATGTGCGCTATATTCAGATTCCGGCGCTGGCGATCAGCTCGACGAACATTCGTAAGCGAGTTGCCCGCGGCATGAGCGTGCGCTATCTTACGAGCGAGTCTGTGCTCGGCTACATTCGCAAGCGCAGGCTATATGCCGATCTGGGTCAAGAAGATTTTGAGTGATGGGGGCTACGTTGTCGGTAGAGGATCAGTTTGAGGGCGATGAGCGCGCGCTGCTCAAGCGCATTCAAGAGCTGCTCGATGTTCGCATGAAAGATAAGCGCAAGCGCTATGTGCATTCGTTGGGTGTTGCCGAGACCGCACTTCATCTGGCCGAGGTCTACGGCGTTGACCGCTTTGATGCCGCTGCCGCCGGCTTAATTCACGACTGGGACAAGGTGCTTTCCGATGACGAGCTCGTGGCCCGCGCGATTCACTATGGCATCAAAGTTGCCGGCTCTCCTTCCGCCGCGACGCCGCTTTTGCATGGCCCTGTTGCCGCCTATGAGCTTCCGCAGCTTTTCCCCGAGCTGTCGCCGGCTGTTTTCCAGGCTGTCGACCGTCACACCGTGGGTGCCTGCGATATGACGCCGCTCGATATGGTGGTCTTTGTGGCAGATGCCATCGAGCCTAACCGTCACGGCGACTATGTCCATGCGCTGCGCAAGATGGTGGGGAAGTCCTCGCTCGATGAGTTGTTCTTCTCCTGTTTTGCGCAGGGTCTGGTCTATGTGATCCAGTCCGGGCGCTATCTTTATCCCACGGCTATTACGATTTACAACCATTACGCCCAGCTGCGCTAGCTCGGGCTGTCTAGAAAGAGGTATTCCATGGCCGACGAGACCATGACCGACGAGCAGATTCTTGAAGGTGTGGAGCACAAGAGCTTCGTTGCCACGTCCGACCGCACTGCCGCCTCGCTGTCCGCGAGCGGTGTCGCCGCCGAGGATGTCGCCCGCGCCGCCGCGCAGGCCGCCTACGACAAGAAAGGCGAGGACGTGCAGGTGCTCGATCTGACCGAGCTCTCCGACGTGTGCGACTACTTTGTGCTCGCCACCGGTACCAATAACCGTCAGGTCGATTCTATCGTCGACGAGATCGAGGAGAAGGTCGCCGTGGCTTGCGGTGAGCACCCGTTCTCTATCGAGGGCCGCGAGCAGAAGACCTGGATGCTCATGGACTACGGCTCGGTTGTCGTCCACGTCTTCACTCCCGAAGCCCGCGACTTTTACCGCCTAGAAAAGCTCTGGGGTGACGCCCCCCAGCTCCCCCTCGACCTCCTCTAGTGGCTCATTTGAGGCTTATAGGACAAAATGTGTGTCCACTTTAGGGCATCGGCGCAGGTCGATGCCCCTTTTTCAGCCGTTTAAATTCCGTGCCCGCTTTTAACCGCTCGGACAGAATGTGTGTCCGGTTGCTATCGTTCCCGCAGGTAGATAACCTTTTCCGGAACCGTTAAACACCCTTTCGGAAGAGGTGCCCATGAAGGCCGTTTATTGCCCCTACTGCGGCGGTCGGACCAAGCGCAACGGCAGGACCTCATCGGGGTCCCAGCGGTGGAGGTGCACGGCCTGCGGCGCGTCGACGACGGTGAGGTACGACGACACGGCGGCGAGGCTCGAGGAGTTCCTCGGGTGGCTCCTCTCGAAGGACTCGCAGGCCGCGATGCCGGGCGGCGGGCGGTCCTTCAGGCGCAGGACGGCCGAGTTCTGGGAGGTCTGGCCCATGCCCGTCCCCGACGGCGAGCTCCACCGCGTGCTCCACGTCGACGGGATCTGGGTCGCGCGCGACCTCGTCGTGCTCATATGCTGCAGCGGCGAGCGGGTGGTCTCCTGGTACATGGCGAGGTCGGAGAACTCGAGGGCGTGGTCGGCCTCATGGCGCCGATCCCGGCGCCGACGTGGTCGTCACCGACGGCGGGAGCGGGTTCGCCAAGGCCGTGCGAGAGACCTGGCCGCGCACCAGGGTCCAGAGGTGCACCTTCCACGCCTTCTCGCAGGTCAAGCGCTACACGACGACGCGGCCGAAGCTCCAGGCGGGGCGCGAGCTCTACCTCGTCGCGCGCGACTCATGGGCATCGAGTGTTAGCGTCAATATATTTTTCACCATTTTCACCAACGTATTTTCGCCAATCGCGCCAACGCGGATGCGCCGGATTCGCCAACGCGGATGCGCCGCTTTCGGCGTCTAGGCTCCCTCCTCCTTCCCGTCCTCGCCGCCGATGGATACGTCCTTCAGGCGGTACGACCGTCCCGTTATCTTGATCATCGCGCAATGGTGGCAAAGCCTGTCGGCCACCGCCGAGGCCGTGACGTTGCTGC
>ENA-OQBJ01000197-OQBJ01000197.1-human-gut-metagenome-genome-assembly--contig:-NODE-197-length-32584-cov-8.427858_pt1 | contig 32584 bp, 37 predicted proteins | sample MGYA00242743_ERZ504545 | MGnify/ENA primary metagenome ERZ504545 (study PRJEB26092, sample SAMD00036252) | human gut metagenome | host: Homo sapiens | study: EMG produced TPA metagenomics assembly of... | reverse complement strand
AATAAGGCTTCACCACTACGCAACTGCTGAGCTGCTTTCTTGTAATCAATTTCTAAGTTGTCCATAATATAAAAACTGTGTTAAACTACTTTTATTGTAGCTTGACACAGTTTAGTTTACACTCTCCTGATAAATGTTCCGGTATTCTATAGTTGCCTTGGTGAAGGGCTTGAATTTATTAGCGCATTAGAGCCATTTATACCTTATTCTACGTATCGTGAAAAATATATAGTTACAGTTGAGAAGGAATTGGTAGCATTGGTAAAAACTGATTGTTCATTGGCAAAGCAGTTGTTGGGGCGAGCATGGGGCTTTGTGCAAAGTGAAAAATTCTTAAAAGCAGTCTTTAGTGTCGGTACAGAAGCAAGTAAAAGAGAGTTTGTTAAAATGATTATAGATTCAGATGGCATGCTTTCTTCTAAAGAAAACTTGGCAATTTTTGTGGAGGAATTGATTAAAATGGATTTCTCTGAGTTTATTGTATCGTCATTGGAACAATTGCTGGATAAAGGTAAAGATGTTTGTTATCAATATGAACAGCAAATATTAATAATGGCGCGACATGCTGTTGCTAATAGTCGTGATCGTGTTGAAATAGTCAAAAGGGCATTTAAACGTGTCAGAACAAATAGATTGTATTCTGTTGCGATAGCTTATCTTAATGATTATATTGGTACGAATCATTATGATTGGAAATTTGCATTGCCAATAGCCGAAATGTTGGTTGGAAAGCAAGGAATGGCGCAAGTTTTAATAGCAAAGATATTGATAGATGAGTCTTTGAAATCGAGAAATGACGTTGTTAAGGAAGAGAAGTTGCGTAATGCACTTTCTTTTAATAAAGTACATGATCCTATTTTTGATAATAATGCTTATGCAACCCTATTGCCAAGAATAGAAAGGGGCATTATAAAACTCGCTAAAAAGATTTATAATTCTGATATGTCTCGTGCAATTGAACTGTTATATTTATTACGTGATAACGGTTTGTCGTGGTTTGATGTTTACGGAAAACTTTACTTGGAATCTATTCAAAAAGAAAAAGAGACAGAAAAACTTGCAACCCAAATATACTCTATTCTTACAGAAGGACATGGGCTAAAGGCTTCTGTGCAAGATGAATTATGGGCAAAGTTCATTTGCGTGAAGATTTCTATATGCAGTAAAGTGGATGATGTTGCTATTGAAGAATTGAAGGCTTTATTGGAGTTGGTCGATTCTCAATGTATGTCTAAAAATAAGCTTGAATGTAAGAAGGATATTGTCGAAAAACTTTGTAGCCATCTAATAGTAATTGCAAAAGCTGAAGAGGTAAAACAATTGTATGATGAGGCTATGGAGGATTACAAATATATACTTGAATTATCAAGTTGTTATAATGATGCAAAGGAAAGATTGTTTATATGTAAGTTAAAAAAAGGAAAAGACATTCTTTCAGAAGACAAAGAACAAATTTCAAATTTATTATCTTCGAATAAAGACAAACCTTATCAACGTGATTTGGCATTCAGATGGTGTCTTTATCTTATTTCGGAAGGGAATATGGAAGAGGTAGAAAGAATAAATATCAATATTTTAAATTCTGATTCAGAAATTAGCCAGATTTGTCAAGATATGAAAATTGCGTCATGTCTGGAAAAACTGAATATTCTCAACAAACAAATCCTCAAACTCAACAACTCAGAACTGTTGCCAGAAGAAGCTGTTGCTTTCGGACAGAACTTGTCTGAAAAAATAGGAGAAATAGAGTTGGTAACTAAGGTTTCTGCACAAAATGCTAATGCAATAAAAGAGTCTATAAGATTATATGCCATTGAAGAGTTTTATAATAGAGGAGATGCACTTAAAAGTTTGAATGGATTAAAAGTACAAGATTCCATCTATCTTTCAAACCCTATAGCTTTGCGTAATATGGCTATAATGAGTCTTGTCGCTGCAGAAAATGGACAACTGTCGAATTCAAATTACAAAGAACTGTTGGCTATGTGGGCTACTGCTATTTATCAGCAAAGTATCTTTGTAAAATCTTTAGATTTTACTTCTTGGGATGATCAGTATACATTCAGTTTGAATTCTGCTTTGGGATGTCTTGGTATGATGTCTGATGAAGAGTTGCCTGATAATGTTAACTATGACACAAATTTTGATGATAAAAAAAATGTATCAATTTTGGATGTGCAAAAGGCATTGATTTCGAGAATGGAAACTGCAATATGTGATAATTCGGAGTATCTTTTGTTTTTTTCATCGCAATTAGAAGCAATGGATATGTTGGCATCACAAGAACTTGAGCATAATTGTGTGTTAGTAGCGCCATATTTGGCTTCTATTTCAAGGGCTTATAAGAAGAATATAGAAAAAGCTCTATTTCATGAAGCGAGTCTATATAACGAGAATTGGGAGAATATACTTAAAATAGGTGTTCGCTATGGATTAAATGATGGTGATTTTAATAGCTACTCTTCAGCTTTGGAAATCTTGAAAGAAGCAACTTTGGCCATCAAAAGTAAGTGTAATTTAGTGGGGGCATTTGATCAGATTGTACATTTAAAAAAATTTGCTGGATTATATAATGATATTGTTTCAACTGTTGCGGATTGTATGAACAACGATATAGCTAAAGAGACAAATTTTCGAACTTTTTATTTGTATTATAAGAAACCTGTTCAGACAATAAATGATGATGTATTGTCATTTACGTTTTCTAACTATATAAATCTACAAGCAGTTAAGGTTCTGAACGAAAAGACGGAAACTTTGGCTAAAGTTTCTCCTTTATTGTTTCAACTGTATGATTTTTGTAAGTGTAATCCTCATTTGAAACGAAATGTTGAAAATATTGTTGAGGCTCTTATTCATAATTATATAACAGATGGGGATAGTGAAAATCTTACGGAATTAGACAGAATTTTATCTTCAACTCGTGAATTTGACTCATTGGTTGTAAAAGCTCTTAAAGGAAGTGATGATATGTCAGAAGACATGATGATCTTGCTTTTTTCATCAAATGAACAAAGATTTTCTCAATTGAAGTATCGAATAGAAGGCAAGTCATTTGTGATACAAAGACAATTCTCTGATACGTATGCAAAGATCTCTGATATGAAAATACAATTAGAATTGAGCGAAATTGTTGCAGGAGTAAATAATGATACGATAACGAAATGTAATGCGCTTCAAAAGGTTTATAATTTATATAAGCAGGACAACAATAATGTTCGGGTTTGTCAAAACTTAGCAACTTTAGTACCTATGTGTGTTATGGAATATATAATAGCAGATAAAAGAGGAAAGTTGACGGTTGAAACACTTTTAAATGCTTTAAAGCGTGATATGAGTATGACATTTCGTGCAAATAATTCAGAGATAGGAAAAGCATATGATATGTTATGGAATCAGCTTCCATATAGTGCAAAAAGCGCAATCACAAATTCTCCTTGGACATTAAATGAGCAAGGAGAAAAATTGAAAAAAGGTTTAGATTATTTAAAAGCATTACGATAAAATGAAAAATCCTTATACAATATTGGGCGTGTCACAAGATGCCACTAACCAAGATATCATACGAGCTGTTGCTATGGCAATGCGTAAACGAGAATATTCAACACGTGAAATTGCAGAAGCGCGAACAATTTTGTCAAAGCCTGCAACAAGATTGGCTGCAGATTTCACGTTGCCCATATTTCCTGCACGTAAAAAGATTACTCCAATAGAGCCTACTGTGCAAGTGTCTGGGTTAACTGTAGAAAAATTGAACCCTAATAAATATGATTCATTATGAAACATCCATAAGCTAAAAAACTCGCCAAAGCGAATGTAAATTGGAAATTAAATGCTATTTTTGTTGTATCTAACCAACATTGAGTAATTATGATTGACGTTACATTTTCTCAGTTGATTCTGCGAGACAGTGGTATCAGCGTCCATTTGATGGTGGTGGTGATGGATAAAACAATTGACGGTGTGGGTATCCCGAAAGGAGAACGTTCTTTTACCATCTTCACGAGTTATTTGGCAGAAATGAAAGAAAGGCTGTTAGCTATTGGTGTTACTCATATTGAAATGGACAACACTGATTAGTGCTATTCTTTCTTGTGTTTAATACTCACGTAAATATAAACTAAGTGTATAACATATGTCCTACAAGAATGTTGGGCGACAATGATTTATGTATGAAAAGTAATAATTGTATATCTGAAAAGATTAATGAGTACCGTTCTGAAGTTGAAACAATGATTCAAGGATTTCAGCGTCAAATTCTAGAGCAAGAGCATAAAATAGAAGAGCTTAAGAATTCAAAAGAAAGAGAGCTTGATACATTGTTCAAGGATTTGTTGTCTGTTGTTGATGCTTATGAAAAGGCTGAGGCTCGTTTAGATGAGCAATATTCCGACAATGAGGCTGTGATAAAAGCTAAAAAACGTTTTCAACATCAAAGAAGAAACTAATGGAAATTTTGAGAAAAAAATGGAGTAAGTGAAATTCAATTTCCTGATGGATATGCAAAGATGGATGATTGCCAAATTGTAGAAACAGAGCCTGATGCAACAAAAGAGAACGATACGATTATATCAATAGAAAAGGCAGGTTTTAGAAGAAATGGAAGATTACTTCGATTAGCAGACGTTATTGTTGTAAAAAACTAATGACGCTTCAAACTTTAGCACAAAGGTTTTGCAATGGTTTAGTAAGAACTTGAAAGAGTAAACTCTCTACCTAGCGTGAATATATATATACACTAAAATTTGAGATAAACTATATCGATAAAGGTATAAAAAATTGCTAATAAGTGAAAATATTTATGGATATTAATTTTAAAACAAAATGATATGGAACATTTAATAATGACACTTTTGGGAGTAGCTTTTCTTTTTTTTCTGTGTAAAAAGGCAGGTGACAAACGACGTAAGATAACTAGGCGTTGTCCGAAGTGTGGAACATTATGTCATGCGAGTCGATGGAGTACTGGTTTGCAACATCAAGATGGTAGTTATGTTCATAGTTTTACTTGTCTTAATTGCGGCAATAAATTTTATGATTAGCTTATGTCAAAGTTTAAAATTCCAGGAGTATCATTCTCTTTAAATCGGGCACTCGGTATCACGCAGGCTAAACAGAAGTTTGCACGTGAGACGGGGATTCCAACCTCTAAGGCTGGATTAGAAAGAAAAGTGGGTAAGATGGTGTTGAATGCCATCTTCGGAAAAAGAAAATGATTTGATATGAGAAAGTTGAATCTTCTATCAATGTGTTTTGTGCTTATGGTTATGCTATCTTGTAACCATAAGCCTAAACCTTCTGTGGTAGAGGTAAATGCTGACAGCCTATCTGAAACAATAATGAATACAGCGCCAAGTTCCAATGCTAGAACTTTTGTCAATCGGAAAGACTCTGGGGATTTGGTTGTCTTCACACCGATTTATAACACTGTAGATTTGGTTTGCGGTAAGCGACCAAGCAAAGACACGGATATGTCTGTGAGCTATTGTGCTGAGGCTGCATTTACAGGGGAATGCTTGGATTCTTTTGCGCATCGCAATGTAGCAGGGAATCATGTGTCTGGTGGTATTTTTTATAGAGGCTACGTGGCTAAAACGAATACGGGGTCTTTTGTTTGGTATCAAGGCAAATGGAAGTTCCTGTATGATAGTTACGCTGGTGAACTTAGGAAAGCGGAAAAGCATAGAGGTATGGGCTTTGGACAGAATATGATTATTTATAATGGGCGAGTTATGCCTAGATTTAGAAAGGATAAGCCATTGAATATTTATCGGGCATTATGCGAGCTGGATGGCAAGCTGTGCATTGTTGAGGCTAAGCAAGCGTTGGCTTATAGCGAATTTGTGGAAAAGTTGGCAAACTTGAAGGTCAAATATGCTCTGTACTTGGATATGGGATCAGGATGGAATTATTCGTGGTATCGTGATTCTGTAGGAACTGTCCATGAAATACATCCAATAAAGCCATGGTCTAAATATCAAACGAATTGGATAGTATTTAAGAAGTAAGCAATATAGTATGTGCCGTTTCATATAATTTAATAAAACGTTAAAACGAGGATGAATTTTTTGAAATTAAGTGTCACTTTTGTGAAGTCTTTGAGTGCTTTATTCGTTCCCGGTAAATGCCAAAAACAAATTGATAATGAGAAATTTGTTGCTGGTGAAAGCTTGGCGTCCGATTCTACACCTTCGGACAGTATCGGATATCCAAAGGCTCAGCAGCCACACTATGATCTCTCGCGTTTCCTGGATGCACAGGAGTTTGACTATACCCAGGTTTTGAAAGAACTAAAAGAAGGTAGAAAACAAAGCCATTGGATATGGTATATCTTCCCGCAACAGAAGGGACTCGGACATAGTTACAATTCTAAATTCTATGGCTTGGATGGCGAGGGTGAAGCCAGAGCCTATGTTGAACATGAAATTCTGGGTGATAGACTCCGTCAATGCTGCAAGGTGCTCTTGCTCCACAAGGGTAAAGACATCAAATATATCATGGGAAGCGGAATTGACGTGCTGAAACTCAAAACTTCTATGCGTCTCTTCAATAAAGTGAGTCCTAATGATGTGTTTGAGGAAGTATTGGATGCATTCTTTTTAAACCATTCAGAATAGTCTTAATAAGAGAACATAGGTTTCCCTTAATAATATGATCAGGACATCTGAAGTTGTAACAAATAAAGGAAATAGTAGTGACAATAATATAAAGGTGATATGATGAAGAAAGTATTTTTTGCAGCATTCGTGTTGCTTATCGTGATGGGATTTGCAGCTTGTTCTAATAAACAGGTTCCTGTAAGTACAGTCAATCTTCAGTTACAGAACTCTGTTGACAGTTTGCTCAAACAGGGAATGGGAGAGTATGGCGCTACGGAAGGTATGGCAATTGTGGTGGAGACATCGACTGGTAATCTCAGGGCGATGGTAGGGTTGAAGGAGAATAGTGGGAAACTTGTTTCAGATACCACCTTATTTTCCAAGGCTCGCGAAACATTTCTTTTCAGAAGTGCATCCCTTCTTGCTGCTCTTGAAACAGGAAATGTATCGCTGGACGATATGTTTGATACTTATGCCGGTATTGATGTTGTTGGGCAGGATACCATCTATGACCATAATTGGAGAAAGGGTGGATATGGGGAATTGACTCTTCTGCAAGGATTAGCATACAATTCCAGTATTGCCATTGACAAGGCTGTAGATGTAGCTTATCAAGATAAAGATGTCTTCTTGCAAAAGCTGGAGCAAATGGGATTAGAGAAGGATTCTACTTTCAAAGGTTCCTGGCCCTTGTATGCTTTGGGTTTCCACCATATAAAGCCAGTCAATTTTGTGAGCTTCTTCAATGCCATCGCCAATGGAGGTAAAATGGTTAGTCTGAAATCGCAGGATAGTTCTGCTATCGTGGTTGACTCTATGATTGCAGAAAAGAAGAATATCGAATCCATGAAGAAGGCTTTTAGGTTCTATGTTACAAATGGCTTGGGCAAGAAGGCAGAATCAAAAATGGTCAATGTGGCTGGTACCTCTGGAACTATCCATACGGATGATGGCATCTATGCTGACTTCTGTGGTTACTTCCCCGTAGAGAAACCGAAATACACGGTATTTGTCAGCTATAAAAGATCGGAGATTCCGGTTTCCGGAGGAGGTATGGCAGGACAAACATTTAGAAAGATTGCAGAACAGATAATGAAAACTTGTAAGTAGTCAAGAATTCTTTAAAGATGATTATGTTTCATCAAAAGACAAAGAGGAGGCGTCATGAACTTATGACTGACCCTCTTTTCTGATATTTCTTAAGATAATGCAAGGTATCATCTGTCTTTTTCTGCCTAGCATTAGAAATTCCTGCAGATTATAAAAATTCTAGAATCAGAGTAATCACGTCTAAGGAAATCTATAACTTCGTACATGAGGGAGTAGTAGAAGTGTCAGGGAATCGTCAACATCCCGTAATGTGGGGTAAATTTGATGGGAATATGGTGGTAATGAAATGGTGAGAGATTAAATACTCGTATCTTTACCATTCGAATTCGTTTTTGAAATTGGCCATCATTTCTAGAAAATCAACGGCGTAGCTGTTCTTGCATATTCTTCTTCACGGGCTAAGACATGATTCGCCAACTCGTCATTATTGCATGATGTCATAAAAGGATATTCTTCGGATTCGTTATGAGCCTCTGTTGCATAATCGTGACGATAGGTAACTGCAGGTTCTTTTGAGTTTGACATTATTTTAGTCATATTGTAATCCTCCTTAATTTTGGTTACTCTAATATGTTGCAAAATTACGATTAATATTTGAAAGTACCAAAGTTTTAAAATGATATTTTGTGGGATGAATTGCAAAAACATGGCAAAAAGTTTGGAAGATACCAGATAATTTCTTATATTTGCACTGTCTTAAAAGATAAGTGTTATGAGAACAGTTCAAGATTATATAGCAATAATAAGGCAAAATAGTTCCAAGATTACTAAAGATTTTGGAATCAAGACCTTGCGCATTTTTGGTTCCGTATCACGAAATGAGCAAACAGAGCAAAGCGATTTGGATATTTGTGTAGAAACAGAAACTCCTAATCCATTTTTATTGGCCGACTTGAAAGAGTTTTTAGAGAGCTTGTTCAAGTGCTCAGTTGATGTAGTGCGTATTCACAAAAACATGAATCCTTTTTTTTAAATCAAGAATAGAACGGGATGGATCTATGCAATACGATAAATATGTAGCATTGGATATACTTAATAGAGTACATATTTCTATTGAGCATATAGAAGAGCGTTCACAACCTTATCATTGTGGCGATGATTTTCTGATGTCTTCTACTGGGGTAGCAATTCTTGATTCCATATGTATGCAATTTATTGCTATAGGAGAAAGTTTAAAGGGACTTGATAAGGTTACTAAAGGAGAACTTCTTACAACTCATCCTGAAATTGATTGGAAAAATGTGAAAGGTTTACGTGATATCATAGCTCATCATTATTTTGAGGTTGATGCCGATCAGATTTGGTGGATTATAGAAAATGAGTTGCAACCTTTGAAAAAGGCAATTCAGGAAATGATAGAATCTTTAAAACGGATACTTGATGAGTAATGTCAGGTAGCCGTTTTGTCATTTCGTACTTCCAGCTCCCCATTTCATACATTTATCCCCTTGTTTTCCATGCCGTTTCGGATAAATTCACTATCTTTGTCCCCTGAAAACAACTAAAAAATAAAATGTAATGAAGAAAGGATTAAAATATACTTTGGTTTCCTTAGGCTGCCTGGTCGTTTTGGCTGGTATTGGTCTGGGAATCATGTATGTGGTGTCGCCATATAAGGTGAAGCGATGGGTGGGCATCGCTTCATCTTATTCTGATGTGTTCGTTGATAGATTGAAAGGGCAACCTTATACCCATGGCGGATATGACGGCATTGATGTTTCGAAACACAATGGAGTTATCAAGTGGAAGGAAATAGCGAAGAATAAGCGAATCAAGTTCGTTTATATCAGAGCTACACATGGTAAAGGATATGTGGATCGACATTATCGCCGAAATATCAGACTGGCTCGTAAATATGGGTTGAAGGTAGGATCTTATCATTTGATGTCTGCCGGCTCTTCAGCAACTGTTCAGTTCCGGGATTTCCAAAAGATGGTGAAGAAGAGTGAACAGGACTTGATTCCTGTATTGGATGTGGAGGAGAAAGGCATCCAGGGAAGATGGAAGGGACGACAGCTGCAGGATAGCATACAGGTGTTTGCTGACTTGGTGAAGAAACACTATGGCAAGTATCCTATCATCTATAGCAACGAGAGCTTCTATAATAAGGAGATGGGGGCGAAGTTCAATCGTTATTATCTCTTCATCGCCAATTATAACTCCCGACAACCCTCTATCGGCGGCAGAGGAAAGTGCAATATCTGGCAGTATTCCGAAACCGGACATTTGCATGGTATTGGAGAAAGGTAGATTTAAGCAGATTCATGAATGGTACAACCATCAAGGATTTGATGCTATAGGCATTGATGATTTCATACACATAAGCGAGTATTTGATACAATCCACGTATGGATAGCATCATTACTTGCTTATTTTTTTCTACTTTTGCATTATTATGAAGAAGTTATTGATCATATTGGGAATAGAAATGTCTATGTTTTTTTAATTATATGTTTGAAGATTATGAAGAAGTTATTGTTGTTTATAGCTGGAATCTCAATCCTGTTTTTAGCAGGTTGTTACAATGGAAATCAGAGCCATGGCAATGAGGGCATGGGAGACAGCCTTCCTGCTGATCCTCCATTGGGTTATGTCATAGAGTTAAAGCCTTTGGGAAATTTCTCACATCAGGAGGCAGAACAGTTGAGAGAAGAACTCGTGAAGCAATTGGGTATCATTTTCAATAAGGTACCAAAGGCTGAGTTGGAGGCTTCTGTATTTGTAGGAGACAAGAAAGAAATACCTGCCTCATGTCTCTACAAACCAAGAAACAGGTATTGGGCTGGGGGGATCCTGAAAATGTTGCATGAAGAGCATGGAGGTAATGATGAAATCGTAACGATAGGTTTGACGCATCGAGACATCTCTACTTCCATTCACGGACATTACAACTATGGAATCATGGGATTGAGTTTCTGGCCAGGTGACGCCTGTGTGGTTTCAACCTTCCGATTGAAACGAAAGGATGACTTATGGAAAGTAACAATCCATAAATTCCTGCATTCTCGCGGCTTGCCGCATTGCAAATAGCAACTATTTTTCTCCGTTTTTATGCATATTCTTGCAGAAAAGTAAGCAAAAATGATAAATTTGCAGCAAAAAGCAATAATTTTTGGGAATTTATGCTTGATATTGTAGAAAAAGTCTTAACTTTGCAGCGGATTTGAGAAAATAAGCAGTTTCCGGCTATCAGAAAATGAGTAATCATGAAGCTGTCAGAAAGATGAGGAATCATGAAGATGATAAGGAGGCTGGCTTTCTCTTCCACAGTTTACACTTATAACAACTTTATAAATTAAAAGATTCGATTATGAAAGTAGCAATTGTTGGTGCAAGTGGCGCAGTAGGACAGGAATTCCTGCGTATCCTTGCTGAGAGAAATTTCCCTATGGATGATTTGGTGTTGTTTGGTTCTGAGCGTTCTGCCGGACGAAAATACAACTTCAAGGGAAAGGACTATGAGGTCAAACTTTTGCAGCATAACGATGACTTTAAAGATGTCGATATTGCTTTCACATCTGCTGGTGGCGGCACTTCAGAGGAGTTTGCCGAGACTATCACCAAGTATGGTGCCGTGATGATTGATAACTCTAGCGCATTCCGTATGTGCGATGACGTGCCTCTGGTTGTACCTGAGGTAAATGCTGAGGATGCCTGAACCGCCCTCGCAACATCATCGCCAACCCTAACTGTACCACCATCATGATGGTTGTAGTGTTGAAGCCTATCGATAACTTGAGCCATATCAAGAAGATTCATATCTCTTCTTACCAGAGTGCTTCAGGTGCTGGTGCTGCTGCCATGGCTGAACTTGAGCAGCAGTATAAGGATATCCTCGAGACCGGTAAGACTGAGCATATCAATAAGTTCCCTCATCAGTTGGCATACAATGTCATCCCACAGATTGACAAGATGACTCCTAACGATTACACCAAGGAGGAGATGAAGATGTATAACGAGACCCGCAAGATTATGCACTCTGATGTTCGCACCAGTGCTACCTGCGTTCGCGTTTCTTCACTCCGTTCTCACTCAGAGAGTGTTTGGTTTGAGACAGAGAAGCCATTGGCAGTAGAGGACATCCGCAAGGCTTTGGAGGCTGCTCCAGGCGTAACTGTAAAGGATGATGCCCAGAACTACGTTTATCCAATGCCATTGGAGAGCGCCGGCAAGGACGATGTATATGTAGGTCGTATCCGCAAGGATCTGGCTGATGACAATGGTAACACATTGTGGTTGACTGGCGACCAGATTCGTAAGGGTGCTGCCCTGAACGCAGTTCAGATTGCTGAGTACTTGATTAAGGTGGGCAACGTAAAGTAAGCCATACCTTATTTATATAAAAGAATATGAGGAAGTTAAGGGATAATGAATTTTATCTCTTAACTTCTTTTCGTCTTTATACGATTCTGAATAGGAAAGTAAGAATATGCTTGAAAGATTCAAACAATTACTCGGTGAGATGAACCGGGGCATTTATGAGAAGGAGACGGAGATATCGCTCTCGCTCCTGGCTGCTCTGGCAGGTGAGAGTATCATCCTGCTGGGACCTCCGGGTGTGGCAAAGAGTATGGTAGCCAGACAGTTGAAGACGGCGTTTAGGGATGCTCAGAGCTTTGAGTATCTGATGTCGCGATTCTCTACACCCGATGAAATCTTCGGCCCGGTGAGCATTCAGAAACTGAAGACTTCGGATACTTACGAACGTGCGATGGAGGGTTATCTGCCTACTGCCGATGTGGTTTTCCTGGATGAAATCTGGAAGGCGGGACCTGCGATCCAGAACACGCTCCTTACGGTGATTAACGAGAAAATCTTCAGAAACGGCAATCGGGAAATGCATCTTCCTCTGAAACTTCTCGTGGCTGCAAGTAATGAGTTGCCGGCTAAGGGAGAAGGACTGGAGGCGCTCTGGGACCGATTCGTCATCAGAATAGAGAGTAGACCGATAAAACTGGAGAAGAATTTCCGGGCGATGCTCTTGGAATCTCACGCAGATTTCTCTGGTTCTACAGGGATTTTAGGTCACGCAGATTTCGCAGATAACGCAGATTTTTCTGATTTGAAGATTACTGCTGAGGAGTATGCTGAATGGGCGGAGAAAATCTGTAAGATTGGCGTGAAGGAGGAGGTGCTTGATGCAATTTCCGCTATCCGTAAATCTCTGAGAGCCGTGAATGTGGATGAGGCTGCCGAGCGCAGAAACATCTATGTGAGTGACCGAAGATGGAAGAATATCGTCCGCCTGCTTCGCACTTCTGCCTTCATGCAGGATAGGGAAGAGGTGGATATCTGCGATTTGCTTCCTATCTACCATTGTCTGTGGCAGGAGCCGGAAGAGCGGGATGCTATCCGAAACATCGTGATCCGTGCCCTCTTTTCTCCTTTTGCAGATAAACTCGTGGAGATGAAGAATGCGCTTGCTGAGGACATCAAATATCATCGTGTACGCAGGAATCCGGAGGATGGAAGGGATTACGAGGGGGAGATAGAAAACCTTTCGGATGGCTTGACCTCGTTGGAAAAGCAGTTGGGTGAGAATCTCTTCGCATCTGCTGATGATAAGGCGGAAATATCGGCTTATCTCCGTGATTTCTATAAGGAACTGGCGTTTACCCGTCAGGATACGATGAAACTTTATGAGGTTTAATCGCCTCCTATTACATTATTATATATAGAAGAATCAAAACATGATGAATGAACAGAAAATATTGACTCCTGAGTTGGAGGCGCGTGTTCACCAGGCGGTGGATAACTTTATGCAGGGCTATGGCTGCTGCCAGTCGGTAGTGGCTGCCTTTGCCGATTTATATGGTCTTGATGATGAGATGGCGAAGCGCATTGGTGCCGGCTTCGGTGGTGGAGTAGGTAGAATGAGAATGATGTGCGGTGCCGTTTCGGGCATCGTGGTACTCGTTGGCTTGGATTGCGGACAGACCGAGGGGGATGACCGCGAGGGCAAGTCGGCCTGCTATAAGGTGGTGCAGGATTTGCTCGCCAAATCGAAGGAGCAGAACGGCAGTATCATCTGTGCCGAAATCCTCGCTTGAAGGGCCACGAGAAAGCGCAGTCCAGCTATGTGGCTTCGGCAAGAACGGCAGAATATTACAAGTCTCGCCCTTGCGCAGCCAAAGTAGAGAGTGCTGCAAGAATCTTCGCAGAATATCTGATGGAGAAAAAATAAGGATTTACTCCTATGAAATACCAGAATAACAAGGACTTGGCGGAGGCACAGTATTACTTGAAGATGCTGGATGACTTCTGCAAGTCGGGACAGGTGAAGATTCCTGATCCGACAGGCATCGCCATGCCTTGGAATTTGAAGGAAGACCCGCTGAAGGATTATCTCATTCATCTCTTTACCCTGAAAGTAACCATAGAAGAAACTGGCGAAGAGGTGCAGAAATTCGTGCGACAGGTGGTAAACAGCAAGATTAAGAGCAAGGTGTTCTATGATAGCGTGGGAAAATTCATCGTGGAATGCGTCCATCACATGCGGTTCCAGCGCCAGCGTGCCTGGACCGAGAGTCATCGGGCAGATGATGTGCTCGATTGGGCTCCCTTCAAGCGGATGGATGAACAGGTGTGGCTCCCCTTGCTCGACCAGCTGGAACAGGAACATGCTGAAGATGGGTTCGATAAACCTTTCTTCCTCAAGCTGATGACTGGAGACGGGGCTTCGAAACCCGAAAACTGGGAAAGCTGGTAAGAGACTGGAAGGTCTGCATCGACCATCAGGTATTGAACAAGCTGAAGGACTTCATCTCCCTGCGCCAGAACAACTTCGAAACAGGACTGGTGCGCATGATGGACCAGATAACCCGCAACATGAAGACGAAGGGCGTTTCGGAGCAGCGCGCCGTACAAGCCTGGGAACTGATGACGAACGGATGGACTGAAACGGAGTTTGAACGCCGTCTGAACCAGGTGAAGATTCAGGACAAATATCCCGAAATCAAGGAAATTGTGGCGAAGATGGGACGAGTAGCCGATGCCAACGGCAAAGACCGGCTCACCATCGCATCGGGCGTAGAGATGAAGATGGAGCATTCAGCGGGTAGCGATATCGAGGGCATTACCGTGGGCGATGATCTCAACTCCCTTCTCCCCCTCGAACTGGCACAGTACAGCGATGAAGATATGGAGGGCCTCTTTATCTATAAGTATCGCACGCGAAGACTCCAGACCTTCCGTTATAAGAGCGAAATGTCGAAACCATCCCGCAAACTGGGCTTTACCCATGCCTCCCGCAAGGGTCCGATGATCGTCTGTCTGGACACCTCAGCCAGTATGTATGGCACGCCCGAAAGGATATCCTCTACACTCATCTCTCTGCTGGAAGAAACGGCAGAAGATCTGGAGCGAGACTGCTTCCTGATAGATTTCTCCGTCAGTACCGTGCCATCGACCTGATGGCGAAGCGCAAGGCAGAGCGCCTGAAGAGAATAGGAATCACTATGATGGAATCAGCCGAAGCAGATGCAGCTCCGTCCGACGGAGATGGACAGGCGCATACCGGGCGAGGCATCCGGCGGCAGCCTACCACAACTCACCTTCCATTTATCGGAGGCGGAACATCGGCAAAGAAGATGATGACCCAGATGTTCGACCTTCTCGACAACGACGGACTCCATTACGTGAATGCCGATGTGCTTTGGATTACCGACTTCCTGATTCCAGATCCGCCACAGCAGCTGTTGTCGGGATTCCGGGAATACAAGGAGACGGGTACCCGATTCTACGGCATCCGTATCGTGCGTGATGACGACAAGGAGCCGAACAGCTGGAAGGAGTACTTCAATCAGATTTACACCATCCGGTACCGCCCGCTGCGAAGATATTAAAGAAGATGTTAAGGCAGAAAAGGGGTATCAGATGATAATAGAGACATGTATGAAATGTATCAAGAACTTTATCATATGTTACATTTGGCGCAAAATTTCGGTTTTGCGCCATTTTTTTGAATTAAAAATTCCTTAAAACGCTTGGTGATACAAAATATATTTGTACCTTTGTGCTCGGAACAATGAATAATTGTCAGCCAAACAAATTTAGAAAAGAATCAATAAATATAAGCAATTTATACAAAAACTTAAGTAATAAACTAAAATTATGGTAAGCAACAACATTCCACAAGTAAAGCTCGGTATTATTGCCGTTAGCCGTGACTGTTTTCCAATCGCGCTTTCTACTCAGCGCCGTGAGAACATCGTAAAAGAGTACAAGGGTGAAATCTTCAACTGCCAGACTACAGTTGAGAACGAGAAAGATATGCTCAAGGCTTTGGGCGAAGTGAAAGAGCAGGGCTGCAACGCTTTGGTTGTATTCCTCGGTAACTTCGGTCCTGAGACTCCTGAGACTTTGATTGCAAAGAACTTCGATGGTCCTTGTATGTTTGTTGCAGCTGCAGAGGGTGACGGCGACATGATCAATGGTCGTGGCGACGCTTACTGCGGTATGCTCAACTGCTCTTACAACCTCGGCATGCGCCACCTGAAGGGTTACATCCCTGAGTATCCTGTAGGTACAGCAGAGGACGTAGCTAAGATGATTCAGGATTTCGTACCAGTAGCTCGCGTTATCCTCGGTTTGAAGGGTTTGAAGATTATCACCTTCGGTCCACGTCCACAGGACTTCTTCGCTTGCAACGCTCCAATCAAGGGCTTGTACGAACTCGGTGTAGAGATTGAGGAGAACTCAGAGCTCGACCTTCTCGTAGCTTACAAGGAGCACGAGAACGACCCACGTATCGAAGAGGTTTGCGCTGATATGGCCAAGGAGATGGGCGAAGGCTGCTACTATCCTGACCTCAGCCGCAGAATGGCACAGTTTGAGTTGACATTGCTCGACTGGGCAGAGGCTCACAAGGGTTCTCGCCAGTATGTAGCATTCGCTGACAAGTGCTGGCCTGCATTCCCAAGCCAGTTCGGTTTCGAGCCTTGCTATGTAAATAGCCGTCTCGTTAGCCGCGGCATTCCTGTAGCTTGCGAGGTAGATGTCTATGGTGCACTCTCTGAGTACATCGGTATGTGTGCTTCTGACGATACCGTTACATTGCTCGATATCAACAACTCAGTTCCTCAGTATATCTATGATGAGGACATCCAGGGCAAGTACGACTATAAGTTGACTGATACCTTCATGGGCTTCCACTGCGGTAACACTCCACAGTGCAAGATGTGCTCAAGCCGTAAGATCAAGTATCAGCTCATCCAGAACCGCCTGTTGGAGAATGGTGGTAAACCAGACTTCACCCGTGGTACTTTGGAGGGTGATATCGCAGCTTCTGACATCACATTCTACCGTCTGCAGTGCGATTCTGAGGGCAATCTCCGCAGCTACATCGCAGAGGGTGAGGTTCTCGATGTTCCTACCCGTTCATTCGGTGGTATCGGTATCTTCGCCATCAACGAGATGGGTCGCTTCTATCGTCACGTATTGATTCAGAAGGGTTATCCACACCACGGAGCCGTAGCATTCTCTCACGTAGGTAAGACCTTGTTCGAGGTATTCAAGTATCTCGGCATCAAGGATATCGCTTACAATCAGCCAGCTAGCCTGCCTTACCCAACAGAGAATCCTTGGAAGTAAATTGAGTGAAGAGGGAAGAGTGAAAAATTCATTTGCTCTTCTTTCTAAACTAAGTTCATAAAAGATAAGGGCGATTGCTTATCCCTTGCGTGGGGAATAGCAATCGCCCTTTTTATGTTTTCCTGGAAGGAGATTACCTGATGATAATCTCCTTTACGAATGGTTTGCTTATTTCGTATTTTCCAACGCTTCCTGTTTCTGCGGAATCACCACCGAAGCCCCGATGCTGACGAGCAGTACGAGGATGATGAATACCAGCGAACTGACTGCATCAATCTCGAAGAAATCGTGGATGAGCATCTTCACACCGATGAACACCAGCAGCACACTCACACCCACCTTCAGATAGCGGAACTTGTCTGCTATCGCTGCCAGCAGGAAGAAGAGGCACGCAAGCCCAGGATGGCGAAGATATTCGAGAAGAACACCACGAACGGGTCGAGCGATACCGAGAATACGGCTGGGATGCTGTCGAATGCGAAAATCAGGTCGCAGAACTCGATGAATACCACCGTCATCACCAGCGGACCCAGATGCAGGCGCTTCTGCATGAACTTCACTACCGGATGCTCCAGAGCATTGATCTCTTCCTTCTTGTTTCTGTTGAGGAACATCTTGGCACCGCTGTAAACCAGGAATCCTCCGAATACGAGCAATATCCAGGCGAACCGGCTGATGAGCGCAGCACCCGCGAAGATGAAGACGAAGCGCAGCACGATGGCTCCCAGGATACCCCAGTTCAGTACGTGCTGGTAATCTTTCTTGTCCACTCCGAACGAGGTGAAAATCATCATCATCACGAAGAGATTATCTACCGAGAGCGTTTTCTCTATCAGATAACCCGAGATGTAGGAGATAGTCATATAGTGCCGGTATTGCTGCAGACTCCCCTCATAGTCGTTCGGGTCCAGTTTGAGATGCGAAGCATAGCGCGAGGCTATCAGCTTCAGGTCGTCGAAGTTCTCTATGCCGTGTACCATGTCACCATGGAAATAGATGAATACGGCGAAGGCGAGCGCGAGAATAATCCATACAGCCGTCCATGAACCTGCTTCCTTGATAGAAACCACATGTGCCTTTCGGTCGATGACCAGCATGTCTAATACGAGTATGGCGGCGATGAAAATCACGAATCCCACCAAAAACATCGATTCAGTAAAAACATGTTCCATTTTTCTTTTTCCTTAATCTATTTAGTATATAACACCTTATTTATCGTTGAATCTTAAAATCATTTCATCTGTTAGAAACGTGGGCGCAAAATTAGGAAAAATATCTGGAATAGCGAAGGTTCCGGTGCAAAACTTAATTGATTTTAACTTGAAAGGCAGGAATGTAACAGGTTTGTAATAATGGCGCTGTGAGAACCGGCAAAAAAGGCGTTTTAAAGATAAAAGGGTAAAAAGGTAAAAAAGTAAAAAGGTAAAAAGAGCCTAGCGGAATGTTAAGCTAGGGGGCTCTTTTTACCCTTTTACCTTTTTACCCTTTTACCTTTTCTTAGTCAGCACATAGTGCTTAGCCATGGCGCCTTCAGGCTCATTGCCCAGCGAATCGGTCATGATGAGGCTGTTGGCATCCTTTACCTTGTAGTAAGATGTCTCGCCGCTTGATGGACGGGTGATTTCTACCACGTTGTTAGCCAATACCTTGAAGATACCGCTCGCTTCGTCGTGACCATCCTTGCGCTCCAGATAGTCGGCTGAGTACTGGTAGGTGCTGTCGGCGTTGAGCGTCAAAACGGTCTTGATGCCCGGACAGTCGGCAGCAGGGAGAGTTCCCTCGTAGGTGCCGGCGATGGAATCGAGAATGACATCGTTGGAATTGAGCGAATCATTTTCAGCATAACTGAGGCTATCCTGGTCAGCCCCCTGGCTATTTGTCTTCTTGCCATTGCAGGAGACAACTGACAATGCAGCGATGACGGCTGCTGTCAAAACTAATTTCTTTTTCATACTATACTGCTTTTTAATTGTTACTTATTTACGGAATCTTTTCTCTTAGAGAGCACTTTCCCCGAGAAGGATTTCTCTTTGCAAAAATAGTGTTTTATTCTGTTATCCGCAAGTTTTACACAGAAAATTATAGAATATTATACTATTTTCTTAATTGATGATGACTGGCACAATCTCTTCTTCGCTAGGCCAATGAGGCAGATAGAAGAGCGGGCGAGGGGTGCCGCCCAAGCCCGTCCAGTCTATCTGTTTCACAAAGTCGAAATCGGGAGGACCGAAGTCGAAACTTCTGCCGTAGAGCACGATGGCGCCTCTGCCTTCATCTATCTTCCACAAACCGCCCCCATAGGTGCATTGCTCGCCGGGTGACAGCATGTCACGGTGCAGGTAGACACGCCCGAACTTCAGTACTCCGTCTCTGTTGATAATGAATTTCTGAAACATCTCTATTTCTGGTTTATTCAATGAAATCTGTATTCCGATTGATTCAATGTAATGAGAGAATTATTTCTTCTTCCAAAACAGTTTGTCTATGAAATCATAGCGCTTCTCCATCTGGGCATCAGTTTTTACGACGGTATTCACGTCTATCTGAAGCACAGGGGCTACTGCCTTGCCGTTGGTGGATGGCCACTCAGGCAGACCCAGACCATTCGGATTGCCGGTCTTTACGAAATTGACGTAATACTGGCTGAAGATGTCGCTGATCATATAATCCTCCGGCTGCCAGTTGAACACGCGGTTGGTTGGCAATGTACCCATTGCATACTCGATGTCGGCAGAATGAACGGCTCCCTTGTCTTGTGGCGCAGGAGCCGCATCTTCCTTGGCATCTACCACGCCGCCAGCCAATGCAGCCACCTTGCCCTTGATGGCCATTGCAGGACGAGGATGGCAATAGCGGTAGCGGTAAACAGGCTGTCCGCCGGTCTGCTTGTGCATGTTGCCCCACTTCCATGTAGAATAATCGAGGAAGATATCCGAAGCTAGATTCACGCCCGGCTGCTCCAATACATCCTTATCGCTGTTGATGCCGTAGAGGCGGAAGAGTTCTTCGATGTTCTCTTCTCCGAAAGTAGCCTTGGCGCCAGCTTTCAGATTCTCAACGGTTGGCTGCTTGCCCATCAATACGGCTGCAGGAGTCATCTCCTGGTTGTTACCGCCAATGAGCAGAGGTACCTTGGTCTGCTCGCCTTTGGCAAAGACCTCTGCAGGCTGTTCTTTCATGAAATATCCGTCGATGTTATAGACCGGAACCGTTCTTACGCCAGCCAGTTTCATCAATTTCTCGGCAGGAAGGGCACGAAGGTCGTCGAGATTCTTCATTCCTACGTTCTTTTTCACCTTCTTTCCGGTTTCCTTACCCATCTTCTCGGCTATTTTCTGGGCAAGCTGCACTCCTTTCTCCTCGGCTTCCTTCTGTGTAGCCACCTTCTTGAATCCCATCACCGAACCACTGGAACCCATTGCCTGGGCAAAGAGTCCCTGACAGAGAGGGGAAGCCATCAGGCGCTGACCGACATGGAACCTGCCGATTCGCCTACGATGGTGATGCGGTTAGGGTCGCCGCCGAAAGCCTCGATGTTATCTTTTACCCACTGGATGGCAGCCACCTGGTCCATGAATCCATAGTTGCCGGAACCCTTGTAGGATGTTTCCTTAGAGAGCTGTGGGTGGGCGAAGAATCCGAAGATGCCCTCACGATAGTTGGCTGTGATGGAGATAATGCCCTTGCGTGCCATCGCATCGCCCGCATATCGAGGTTCGCTTCCGCTACCCGCCATCAGTCCTCCGCCGTTGAAATAAATGAGTACCGGCAGATGCTCCTTCATGGTCTTTGCCGGTGTCCATATATTAAGGTAGAGGCAATCCTCGCTGTTGGTCTTCGTACCGAAGTTCATATCGCCGAAGAGAGGTTCCTGCATCGGGTTCGGTCCGAACTCCTTGGCCTCGCGAACGCCCTGCCATTTCTGTACAGGCTGCGGAGCCTTCCAGCGGAGATTTCCTACCGGAGGGGCAGCGAACGGAATACCCTTGAATACTATGATGCCTGAGAGGTCTTTTCCTTCGAGGATACCTTCGGCAGTCGTTACCTGAGTCTGCGCCATCATTCCCATACCAGGGAGCAGAAAGGCGATGGATAAGAGTAGTTTTTTCATATCGTAAATCTGTTAGTTTTGCAATAATACTGCAAATATAATCAAAATATCGTTACCTTGTTTTATTCAGTCCCATTTTTTAAATCTTTTTGTAAAAAGGCAATGCTTTCACTCTTCTTTCATTTCTTTGTAACACGATGGCAACATCCTTTAAATACCTTTGCAGCGGTAAAAAGTATTACAGTATTTTTGAAGAAAGAAATGAATAAGGTATTTAGTTTTATTGCGTTGGCATTTCTGGGATGCGGCTCTGCTGCTGCCCAACAGGTGAATGTTTCTAACGTTCAGCGCCCCAAACTGGTAGTGGGCATCGTGGTTGACCAAATGCGATGGGATTATCTCTATCGCTATCAGAAGCGCTATGGTGAAGGTGGATTCAAGCGACTGCTCAACGAGGCTTCTCTTGTGAAAACACCCGTATTCCGTATGTTCCATCGGTTACCGCCATCGGTCATACTTGTCTCTATACAGGCAGTGTGCCTTCTATCCACGGAATCGCCGGAAACAATTTTGTGAAGAATGGCAAGAAGGTGTATTGCACGGATGATGAAACCGTGAAGCCGGTGGCTCCAACAGCAAGGCGGGCTTGATGTCGCCTAGAACCTCTGGGTTACGACTCTCGGAGATGAGATGAAGATTGCATCCAACGGCAGAGCCAAGGTAGTGGGAGTGGCATTGAAAGACCGTGCTTCCATTCTTCCTGCAGGTCATAATCCGAACGGTGCCTACTGGTTTGATGATGAGAGCGGAAAGTTTATCACCAGTTCTTATTATATAAACCAGTTGCCGAAGTGGGTGGACGCGTTCAACAACCAGCATCTGCCAGAGCGTTATCTCTCGGAAAAATGGAACACACTCTATCCTGAGAATACTTACGTTGAAAGTACGGAAGATGAGAACGAGTATGAGGATGGCATCCGCAAGGGCATGAAGGCTACGCTGCCGCTCAATCTTCCAGGCCTTTATAAGAAATATGGTTACAGCATTATCCGCAAAACTCCTTTCGGCAATTCGCTGACGATTGATTTGGCAAAGGCGGCGATAGACGGCGAGCAGTTGGGTGCAGATGATGAAACCGACTTGCTGGCAGTAAGCTGCTCAAGCACGGATTATATCGGTCATCAGGTGGGAACTCATGCGGTAGAGACCGAGGATACTTATCTGCGTCTGGACAAGGCGATAGCCGATTTCCTTTCTTATCTCGATGAGAAGGTGGGCAAAGGAAATTATCTGGTTTTCTTGAGTGCCGACCATGGAGCGATGAACAACGCCCGTTTCCTGCAAGACTGCCGCATTCCAGCGGGTAATTGGGATGGTGATGCGGTGGCTGAGAAACTGAATCAGACCCTGGCTCAGGAGTATCCTAACGTGGGCAATCTGGTGAAGACCGTGATGAACTATCAGGTGTTTTTCAACCGTAACATCATCAAGAAAAACAAGTTGGATTTCGCCAAGATTAAGCAGAGCGTGGTGGACGTGTTGAAGGAAGACTGTTGCGTGCAGTATGCCTGCGATATGGAGAAGACGATGACCGAGAGCATTCCTGAGGATGTGAAGATGCGCATCGTGAATGGTTACAACCGTGAGCGAAGCGGTGATGTGGCTATCGTATTGAAGCCGAATTTCTATGCCCACGGCATGAAGGGAACCGATCATGGTGAGTGGAATCCATACGACACCCACATTCCTTTGATTTTCATGGGTTGTGGAATCCAGCACGGTGCAACCACCGAGGCAGACATTCATGACCGATATTGTGCCAACCATCGCCGCCCTGCTTCATGTGCAGGCGCCAAATGGTTGCGTAGGTCAGCCGATATTCTAGATTTTGATTTTATGTTTCTGAGCCCTATTCCGAGATTCCGATTTTGGAATAGGGCTCTAATCGTATTCTAACATCATTATTCTAATATGCTCTTATCGGAAAAATGATAACCTTCTTCGGAAGTATGCAATCTCGGGAGTTGATGCAGATGAACTATACGGCAGCCGCGGAGACTCTGGTGCGCTCTTGGAATGATATAGCTGTAGAAGTTTTGATTTAATAGACAGACAACAAAATAGATTAGCCATTTAATCGTTATATTACTATATATAAAAAGTATAGTTTTATTTTGAGAGTAATATGAAAAAATGGCATTTATGGTTGGCGGCTTCCATCGGACTGGTGGTCATCGTTGGAATGATGATTCGGGAGTTTGATGTGGAAGTTCTGAGCAGGATAGATTTGTCTCCCAGGTTCTTTCTGGGGGTAGTAATGGGCGTGTTGCTCTTTGCGGTCCAGAATCTGATGCTCACCCTCCGTTTCCGTCATCTCTGCCAGCGTAAGTTATCCGTAGCCGAGGCGTTCCGCATCAATGTGCTCTGCGAGTTTACTTCTGCCGTCACTCCTTCGGCGGTGGGGGGAAGTGGTTTGGCTTTTGTCTATCTCAATCGCGAGGGAGTTTCTATGGGCAGAAGTATCTTCACCATGTTTGCAGCCCTGCTGGCTGATGAGGCTTTTCTTGCCATCAGTTGCGTGTTGCTCTATTTCTGTGTTCCATCGCATCTCTTGTTCAGCTTGGCTGATGGAGTGGGGATTTCAGTGGATGCTACGAACGAATGGATTTAAGGGCGGAGTGCAGGTTATTTTCATCGTCAGCACCCTTATCGTTGCTGTCTGGACGGCCATCCTCTACCTCTTGTTGTTGCATCGTCCTCAGATTCTGGGCTGGGTATTGAAGGGATGCTGCAAGATTCCTTTCCTTCGCAGATTCCTGCCCAAGGTAGAGAAGTTTTCCGAGGAGATGACGATGGCTTCGGAGGAGGCTAAGCTAGAGGGCGGAAGATTCTGGCTGCAGCTGATGGGTTATACTTCCCTGGCGTGGCTGTCGAGATTCGCCATCGTGGTAGCTATTCTCATAGCCTTCCATTGTCAGGGCAACATGCTGGTGGCTTGGTGCCGCCAATGGGTGATGTGGATGATTTCCATTCTGAGTCCTACGCCTGGCGGAAGTGGCGTGGCGGAGTTGATGTTCCGTCTTTATTATGCTGATTTCCTGCCCGATGCCTCAGTAGCCATCCTTGCCGCCATGCTCTGGCGCGCCATCTTCTATTACCCTTTCCTGGTGATGGGCACCCTGGTCTTGCCGAAATGGATAGCAAGGAAATAAGATTGAAACAATCTCGATACTTCAAAATTCGTCCATAGACGAAAAAAATGATGGAAATAAGAAAATTTCGTCTATAGACGAAAAAATAGTGGGTAGCTGCTATTTTATCATATAAAAAGTGTACATCATTTTACTTTTAAAAGCTAAAACGATGTACACTTTTTGCTAATTATCTATTTCCTTTAGAAACTGACATAGAGTCGGGCACTAAGAGCCGTGAAATCTCCATTGTCGTTTTTGATGTATTGGAACGATGGCTGAAGGGAAATGGATTCCGTCAGCTGTCTTTTCCACGTTACTTCCAACGAATATTCTGAACCCTGCTGAAAGCGGGCGTACTGGCCTGACAGGCCGCACTCGTTCTTATCGTCCTGATAGGCGCCGCCCAGTTCGGCGTATCGGTAGCAGGCATTCTGATGACTGGTGTTCTCGGAATATTGCACCATGCACGAAATGTTCTTGTCTCCTGACTTCCAAACACTCTGCTCTCCGTAAACCCACCAGGCACAGGTGGTCTTGCCCTTGGATTCATCGGCAGAAACCATTTCGCCATCCTCGTTTATCGGATATTGACGGGTATGAACGGCAGCACCCGCAAAATATTTTCCACCTTTATGTTCATACTCCAACTGCGACATATTGAAGATTCCATCCTTCTTCGGGCGAACCAGGAAAGGATTGTCGTGGGCTTTCCAGCCATTATATCCTACGCCATTATACAGACTGTTTCTGAAAGTCCATCCACCCTTGGTTACATCAAAATAAAGGGTCAAGCCCGAATACGGATAGTTGGCTATCGGATAGCTTGAAGCAACCGTAGGAAAAATTCCTTCAGAACTGTTTTGGAAAAGTGCCGTAACGTCAGAGGTGAAGAAATCCTCGTTCACGTTTCTCACACCCACAAACAGATGGCCCGAATTCCACTCGTGCATGTAGCCCAGCACGGCAAGCATGGCGAAATTATTATCGGCATCTATGTTAGAAAATCCCTGCCAGTCATCAATAATGCCATCGTTGGTCTTTGCCACATGCAGCGTAGCCGCCTCGAACGAATCCTTTCCTTTTCCTATCGGAACACTCAGTTCCAACCTCAGCTGATTGATCAGATTGGTATTCTTGTTCATGTCCCATTGCCATTCAGAAATATATTGTCCGTTAAAGCTCTGAGCATAAGCAAGGCAAATATGGATGCACCCTAAATAATAAAAATAATTCTCTTCATTTCTTAATGTTTTTGTATAATCTTCGTGTTTTGTATAATTACGTTTTGTATCATTTCTTGTTCACTTGCTCGCCACTTGCGAGCATCTCGCTAATTCATGCTGCAAAGGTACAGGATATTTCAAAATCCTGCAATACTTAATAATCGGTATTTTTATTTCTTCTAAATAGTAGGGCGCTTGTCTTTATCCTCATTTCTAGGTATTTTTTAGTTGTTTTGAATAGTTTTGGTTCCGCCTAATCCCTATTTATAGGTATTTAGACGGAACAAACATAAACATTTTCCTGAATTATAGCCAGCGCTTGAAAGACCGGATGTAAAGAGTTTTGAGCCATTGCGTCAATACGCAGTAAGACAGCAGAATGCCTACCAGCATGGGAAGTAAGTCCATGGCAGAGGAGTTAAGCCGATTGAACAGCCGAATGATGTGAATGGAATGCAGATGCCGACAGCCATGATGGAGAAGGTCATCAGCATCACAGACCATGAGGCAGAACTCTGGATGAACGGAACCTTGCGGGTACGGATCATGTGAACGATGAGGGTCTGGGAAAGCAAGCCCTCGACAAACCAACCCGACTGGAAGAGGGATTCCATGTCCGGTCCCTGGCACTTGAATACCCACCACATCACCATGTAGGTGGCAATATCGAATATCGAACTGATAGGTCCAATCCAGATCATGAATCTGCTCAAATCGCCTGAATCCCATACACGTGGCTTGGCGAGATATTCCTTGTCCATGCGGTCGAAAGGAATGGTGGTTTGGGAAATATCATAGAGCAGGTTCTGAATGAGCAGATGGATAGGAAGCATCGGCAGGAAAGGCAGGAAGGCACTCGCTGCCAGCACGCTGAACATATTGCCGAAGTTGGAACTGGCAGTCATCTTCACGTATTTCACGATGTTTCCGAAGGTCTTTCTTCCTTCCTGTACGCCGTTTTCCAGCACTATCAGGTCTTTCTCCAGCAGGATGATGTCAGCACTCTCCTTGGCAATATCCACAGCCGAATCTACCGAGATTCCGATGTCTGATTCGCGCAGGCTGCTGCGTCGTTGATTCCGTCGCCCAGGAATCCTACGGTATTGTTGCTCTTCTGCAGGAGCTGGATGATTTCTGCCTTCTGCATCGGGGTAAGCTTTGAGAAGATGCTGCATTTCATCACCGCTTCCAGCTTGGCTTCCTTGCTCATATTCTCCAGTTCCGGTCCCGTAACGGAATCAGAAGTATTGATTCCCACCTGTCTGGAAATAGCCTTTACCACCGCCTCGTTATCGCCCGAAAGCACCTTCACTTCCACACCGTGCTCATGCAGTTGCTTGATGGCCAGCGAAGCTGATTCCTTTGGAGGATCGAGGAAGGCAAGATAGCCAATGAGCACCATCTCCTTCTCGTCTTCGATGGCAAAGTTATTCTCCTTGCTTAGGAAACTCTTCTGCGCCAGTGCCAGCACTCGCATGCCCTGCGCATTCATCTCCTTTACGAATTTCTGTGCCTTGTTTCGCATTCCATCGGTCAGCGGCTCCACTTTTCCTCCGAATTCCGCAAAGCTGCAAACCGTCAGCATTTCTTCTACGGCTCCCTTGGTGATGATCTGTCGCTTGCCGTTTCTGTCTTCTACCACCACCGACATGCGTCTTCTCGTGAAATCGAACGGAATCTCATCCACCTTTTTATATGAGCTGCTCAGCGATTCCAATCCCAGTTCCTTGACGTGCGAGAGGATGGCGCGGTCCATCAGGTTCTTCAGACCCGTCTGGAAATAGCTGTTGAAATAGGCGTGGCGCAGGATGCGATTTTCCTTGTCCTCGGTTCCATCCACGTTCACGTGGCGCTCCAATACGATGTGGTCCTGAGTCAGGGTGCCGGTCTTGTCGGTACAGAGGATGTTCATGGTACCGAAATTCTGAATGGCGTTCAGATCCTTTACGATGGTCTTCTTGCGCGACATGACCATGCTCCTTTCGAAAGGTTGGCGGTTACAATCATCGGCAGCATCTCGGGAGTCAATCCCACGGCCACGGAGATGGCGAAGATGAAGCCTCCATCCAGTCGCCCTTCGTAATGCCGTTTACCAGAAACACAATAGGCACCATCACGAGCATGAAGCGGATGAGCAGCAGACTCACCTTGGTGATTCCCTTGTCGAAAGCTGTAGCGGCACGATGACCCGCCACGTTCTTGGCGATGGTTCCCAGATAGGTGTGGTTGCCGGTGGCAAAGACGATGCCTTTTGCCGAACCACTCACCACGTTGGAACCCATGAAACAGATGTTGTCGAGGTCAACAATGCTGCCCGTATGGTTGCGGTCTTTTGAAAGATTTGGGAATTTCTCAATGGAATCAGATTCGCCTGTCAGACTGGATAGACTGACGAACAGATCCTTGGATTCGATGATGCGGACGTCGGCAGGAATCATATCGCCGGCAGATAGCATGATGAGGTCGCCAGGAACCAGTTCCTCATTGCTGATTTCATTGCCTGGTGTTCCGCCACGGGTGGTTGAACCAAGTCGCACCACATAGCAGGTGTTGGTCACCATCTTCTGCAAAGCCTCGCTAGATCGGTTGGCCTTCCATTCCTGTACGAAGCGGAGGATGGTACTCAGGATAATCATGGTCGAGACAACGATGATGGAAGTCCAGTCCTGATCACCTGGATCAGCCATCCATACATCCATTACGAACGAGATAGCCACCAGTGCGGTGAGCACTCCTACGAAAGGGTTGATGAACGCCTTGGCAAGCATTACGAGCGGCTTCTTTTTCTGCTCGTGTACAATCTCGTTCTTGCCATAGAGTCCCTGTCTCTTCTCTACCTCTTCATCGGTGAGTCCCAATGAGGTAGTCTGGAAGTAAGTGAGCACCGTGTTGAGTGGTGCCTTGGCAGCCATCATTACCGTCTCGGTATTGAAAGCCATTTTTGTGTTGTTCTTTTTCTTCTTCCACATAATTGCTTTACTTTTACTTGATGTGAATTATTGTTTTGCGGTTGCAAAGATAAGCAAACTATGTGGAAGAAGCCGTTAGAAAAGAATTAGAACGGTATTAGAAAACTATTAGAGAATCTGTAAGTGGTTTGTTAATAGGGAGATGTGTGTTGTGAGGATTATGCTAGATATGTGGAATCTCCACAACGAAGATGGTTCCCTTGCCCTGCTCCGAATGCACGGCGATGTTGCATCATGCAGATGGATAATCTTATGGGCAAGTGTCATTCCGATGCCGTAGCCCTCTACTTCCTTTTTGTTTTCTCCGTCTCTATGCATTTCTCCTCTATAGAATAAGGTGAAGAGGTTCTCCTTATCCTTTGCCGACATTCCAAAACCGTTATCAGCCATACGGACGATGCTCCATTTGTCTCTGAAGGAAATCTGAACGATGGAAGAATGATTCTCCGAATACTTGCAGTTGTTCTCTATCAGATTCGAGAAGGCGATGTTCAGCAGATAAGGATTGCCGAGGACGGTAATCAGACTGTCATCATCTTCTTCCTCGTTGCAGAAGAGCAGGTCGATGCTGTATTCCGGATGCGCCCGCAGGATGAGTTCTCTTGCATCTAATAACAGTTCATCCAGGCGAACCTCTCGCATGCTGATTTCTTCCTTGCCGTAATCCGCTTTAGCCAGGTTCAGCAGACCGTCTATCAGACGGGTCATTCGCTTGGCGTCCTGCTGCATGTTCTGCATGGCGAGCTGGTACTGCCCGTTGGTTCGCTCTTTCTGCAGCGAAACATCGATTTCGGCTGTTAGTGCAGCCAGAGGAGTGCGGAGCTCGTGAGACACGTTGCTTACAAACTGCTTTTGTGAATTGAAGGAAATCTCCAGTCGCTTGAGCAGTTCATTGAAGGCGATGGTCAGTTCGCCCAACTCATCCTTTTCGTTCTTCACGGGGATGCGGCGGTCTATGTGGGAGGCGGTAATAGTTTCAGCCTCGTTCACGATGTTTCTTATCGGTTTGAGAGAGAGCCTTGCCAGAATATAGCCGGCGATAAAGAGCAGCGACAATCCGATGATAAAAAGGCAAATGAGGGTTTCCTGCAGACCCACCAGGTTGTCGTAGCCGTAGCCGTCATAAGCGGCAGCCGTAACAATATAATCCTTTCCCTTGTATTGGAAAACCATTCCGATGCCCTGGTATTTTCCGATATGGAATTCAATCTCTTTTTTCTGAATGATTTCCTTGATCATCCCTTCGGTTTCCTTCACGATGTCGTTGTGGATGGCATCGTGGTAAAGCATGTGGAAATCGGTGGTATAGACGGCAACCTCTACCTCGTTGATAAACTTCCTGTTGTTCAGATAAACCGACTGCATGGTCTTGGCATCTACCTGCCAGCCAGGAAGAGATTGGCCTTGGTGATTCCTTCGCTCTTCAGGTTTCTGAAGAAAGTCTGGTCGCGTGTATGTTCGCTGACCAGGTAAATGAGCACCATGCAAAGCAGAAAGATGGTTGCCGTAATGCAGGTGTATTTAAGGGTAAGGGCTGTTCTGATCTTCATGATTTCTATCTGATATTATTGAAATTCTTATTCGGCTTATCTGTTTGGGGCGTTACATCTTGTCCGTTAAGATAAAGCTACTCCCGGTTTGGTATGAATCAGTTTCACCTCGAAGTTCTTATCCATTTTCTTTCTCAGATAGTTGATATAGACATCGATGAAATTGGTTCCCGTATCGAAATGGGTGTTCCATACCTTTTCGGCGATTTCCACTCGGCTCACTACCCTTTCGGCATTCTCCACCAGATAAACCAGCAGGTTGTATTCCTTAGGCGAAAGCTTGATGGGTTCGCCGTTTCGTCTCACTTCCTGTCGTTCCAGATTGATGCACAGATCGGCGTATGAAATCTCCTTCACCACATCAACCTTAGCCACGGCTCTTCTTTTCAGCAGCACTCTCACTCTCGCCAGCAGTTCTCTGAAATCGAATGGCTTCACCATATAGTCATCGGCTCCCACATCAAAGCCTTCCAGCTTATCATCGGCGGTTCCCAGAGCCGTGAGCATCAGGATAGGGATTTCTTCATCCGCCTTTCTGATTTCCTGACAGAGTTCGAAGCCATTGAGCTTCGGCAGGATGATGTCTGAGATAATCAGTTGGAAATCATTCGATTGAAACAGTCTCCTTCCCATCTCACCATCGTAAGCCACCAAAACCTGATAGCCATTCTCCTCCAGACCGATTTTCAATAAATCAGCCACTCGCTTTTCGTCTTCTATCACTAAAATCTTAATCATACCTATAATCGTCTTTTTGTTGCTTGCAAAAGTACATCAAAAAATGAGATACTCATAACTCTTCCCGTTTTTATTATGGAAAATTAACCGTAAAATATTTAAAAGTCTTTGCCTTATCAGATATTATTCGTACCTTTGCGTGGTCTTTTAAACAGTTTAATCAGTAAGAAATCAGTTAAAAATCAGTTAGAGAAATGAAGAAGATATTAAATCCATATTTGAACAAGGAGGGGTACAACTGCGTTTGCTGTGCCCCCAACAATCCTGTAGGTTTGCATCTTGAGTTTTGGGAAGAGGGTGAGGATGTGCTTACCATCTGGAATCCCGGCGAGAATTATCAGGCTGGATCAACACCCTGCATGGCGGAATCATCAGTATGCTGATGGATGAAGTGGCAGGCTGGGTCATCAACCGCAAACTGCAGACCACGGGTGTGACGATGCAGCTCAACGTGAAGTACAAGAGGCCTGTGATGACCACCGATTCGCAGATTACGGTGCGTGGTCACATCGCCAGCCAGCGCCGCAACATCGTCACCATCCACCTGACTCTGGAGAACTCTAAAGGCGAGGTTTGTGATGAGGGCGAAGCCATCTACTTCACCTTTGGTCCTGATAAAGCCAGGGAGATGGGATTCGACAGCTGCAAGGTAGAGGGGGAGGAATAACTCTCCCCACTTGTTTGTAATGCTGGGGTCTTTCTTGAAGTTTTGAAAGTTCTTGAAGTTGATCATGCTCTGTCTGCGTTTAAGAGTTCCTTGAATCACAATTCCCCAGAAAGCCGTTCTCTGCCCATTTTGTGGTCTTCATTGATGACCGGCGCCTGCCATCTATTAAGACCAGCCTCGGTCTTCATAGATGACCGACTTTTGGCACAAGAAGACTGTTCTTTCGATTGCCGGTGCAAAGATACAAAAATTCGAAGCAGAAAGCAAGCTTTTTCCCGTAGAATATTGAAAATATGCTGTAAGTGGCTGATATGTAATGATATAAGTGTTTGTGGTTTTTACATCTGATTGCAAAAGTAACCTTGGATTGCTTTTGATGATTGAAAAGCGGGGAAATGTGGGGTGGTGTCATTAAGGGTCAGTGTCATTAAGGGTCATTAAGGTTTTCGGGGGCGCAAATATCTCTATAGTATAATAATAAATATTATTTATATTATACTATGGCTCTAAATGACATTTGCTTTTTCTTAATGACCCTTAATGGCCCTGACCCTTAATGACACGATAGAGCTTCTGAAAGCTATTCTGAAAGAATGTGGTATTGAATATATCGTGTTGATAATCAGTTTGATAGTCGTTGATTGAACTGTTTTGTTTCCCTCGTTTAATGCTATTAAAACGCACAGAATCTCCGTAAGCGGCTCCGCGTTTATACCTTGCATAATTCAAAAAAAGCAGTAACAGCTGATTAAATTAATGCTGTTGCTGCTTTTTCCATCGGTCAGGAAGTAAGTCTCTATATTTTTCTAATGGGGTATTGGGTTGCCATTCTACAGTCTTTTCTATTACGTCGCATATGTATTCAAACAGATTAATGCCATTCAGCCTGCAT
>ENA-OQBJ01000196-OQBJ01000196.1-human-gut-metagenome-genome-assembly--contig:-NODE-196-length-32752-cov-11.661548_pt1 | contig 32752 bp, 26 predicted proteins | sample MGYA00242743_ERZ504545 | MGnify/ENA primary metagenome ERZ504545 (study PRJEB26092, sample SAMD00036252) | human gut metagenome | host: Homo sapiens | study: EMG produced TPA metagenomics assembly of... | reverse complement strand
CCCATTGCTGGTGATGAAGCTCTCAGCACCGACACAAGACGTGAGGCATTGAATCGCCTCGAACAGAAATACCCTGCTATCTTTGCCAAATATGACACAGAGTATGAGAAGCTGAAAAACATCAAGAAAATCAAGTTGGAGATTGCTGAGTTGGAGCTGGGCAAAGCATAACAAAGCCAAAGAACGAACTCAACAGCGTAAACAAACGCATCAAAGAGCTTGAAGCAAAACAGCGCACGGAAAAGTGGGTTGAAAGCAATAGCTCTGGTACAAGTATGAAGAAAGTCGGAGGTTTGAGCAAGAAAGAGGAAGCCGAACTAAAAAACCTTCAAAAGAAGCAACAGAACCTAAACAAGCAGGTGCGCAAGGATTCTGTGAACGCTTACTTTGACAATCTCACAGGGGTCAGCAACAACGATCTGAAAAAGCAGATAAAGGAGCGTGAAAACCTCATTGCCCGAATGAATATGTCTGGTCATAAATATGGCTATACAACCAATGACGGCAAAAATATCCGTGGCACATACACCAAGGATGAATTGCAGTATCAACTCAACAAATTGAAATCTGAGCAGAACCGCCGTAATGAACCAAGAAAATCAAGTTCTGATTGGGGCGCAGCCGACAAGAGGGCTTATCAAGCAGCATTGAAGAAATACAACGACTTCATCAGCAAAGGCTCAAACAACCTAACCAAAGAAGAATATGACAAAAAGGCAAAGGAACTAAAGGAAAAAATGGAACTTGCCAAAAAGGAATATGATTCACGCAAACCTGGTTCGGACAAAGACAGCGAGAAAGCACAAAAGGCAGCAGCCAAGGCGGAAGCTGCAAGAGCCAAGGAAGAAGCAGCGGAAGAACGCCGCAAGCAGACCAAGGAAAAGGTGGGTCAGGAACTTGCAGAACTGCAACGTAAAAATGACGAGGAAGAAATTAATACCATGCAAGAAGGCTTGGAAAAGAAACTTCGCCAGATAGAAAACGACTATCAGGCTCAGAAGAACGAGATAAACAAGCAAGAAACCGCATGGAAACGAGATAACAAGAAAGCAGGCATTGCCACTGGTACAAATGGACTTACCACGGAACAGACCGATGCCATTAACGAGGCGCACGCCTTGAACGAGAAAAGCAGAACTAAGGCCATCGAGGAAGCCAACAAGGAAGCCTTGAAGGATGAGTTGCTTGCCATGACAGACTATTTGAAGGAGTATGGAACCATACAAGAACAAAAGTATGCCATTGCCAAGGAATATGCTGAAAAGATTAAGGAGGTGAATGAGGGTGCTGGCACTGCTGATGAAAAACAGTGGAAGGTGAAGGCACTCGAAAAGCAGCGTGACACCGCCATGAGCCAAGTGGATGCCAAGAGCCTTGCCCTGGATATAGACTGGGGTACTACCTTTGAGGGCGTGGGCAATGTGCTGAAAGATGTGGCAAAAGAGACACTTGGCAAGGTGGAGACGTACATGAAGACGGCTGAGTTCAAGGCTTTGTCTGCTGAAAACAAAAAGACTTACACTGACTTGCAAGCCAAGTTGAAGCAAGAGACAGGTGCGGAAAGCACCAGTCCGTTCAACTTCAAGATATGGGGTACAATCTCCAAGAATGTCACGGCATACCAAGAAAGCGTGCGAAATCTCCAAAACAAGACGGATGCCCACACAAGGGCGGTCGATGAACTGGAAAAGGCGCAAGCAAACTTGGCTGCTGCTACTGATGACACCTCAAAGGAAATTGCCCAGAAAGCGGTTGATATTGCACAAGGAAAGGTCGATGCCACTGCCACTGAGCAAACGGAGGCACAGGATGAAAGCAACAAGGCACGCCAGACGCTCACGGACAACACCAATGCAGCAGCGCAAGGCATTCAGAACTTCACCAACTATCTGAATGAAATGTCAAATGGTTCCCTGTATGGCTTTGCCAATGGTATGAGCAAACTCATTACCTCACTTGGAAAAGGCTCAGACGGAATAGGCAAGTCATTGAATGAGCTTGGTGGCAAGATAGGCGGTATCATTGGCGCAATCCTTCAAATCATTGATGCGCTTGGTGATGATCCAAAGGGCTTCATTGATGACCTCTTGAACAAAATCGCCGATTGTGTTGAAAAGATTGTTGAGGATTTGCCCGAAATCGTTTTGTCCATCATCAAGGATGTGGGTAATATCTTGCAAGGTTTGGTCAGTGGCATTGGCAGTTGGTTTGGTGTAGATGATCTTTTTGCCTTAACGGCAATGAGGCAGAAGTGAAAAAAGCCATTGACGATTTGACCAAGCGAAACGAGCTTCTGCAATATTCCATCGAGGACTTGACAGACGAAATAAAGGCAAGCAAGGGCACAAAATCGGTAGCAGCCTATAAACAGGCATACGGCAACCAGCAAGAGACCAATCAGAACTACCTTGACATAGCGAAGGCACAGGCAAGCTATCATAAATCACATCATAGCTGGAACTACTATTGGAACGGCTTCAATGATGACCAGACAGCCTGGATCAAGCAGAATGTAAAGGAAGACTTCAATGGCGACCTTTGGAGCTAAGTCCAGAGGAGATGAAAAAACTTCGCTCGAATGTGGGTATTTGGGAAAGCATCTTGAACACTGGCAAGGGCGGTTATGGTGACAGGCTTGGCGAAAAGCTGAATGACTACATTGACCAGGCTGGCAAACTGGAGGAACTGACCGATGAACTCTATGAGGGATTGACTGGCATTTCCTTCGATTCCATGTATGACAGTTTTGTGGACACCCTTATGGATATGAATGCCACGGCTGAGGATATGGCTGATGACCTGTCAGAATACTTCATGCGTGCCATGCTTTCAAACCAGATTGGTGAAATGTATGCTGACAAGCTAAAGGAATGGTGGAAGAAGTTTGGTGCTGCTATGGAAGACAATGACCTGACAGAGGCAGAACGCAATGCACTCCAAGAGGAATACATGGGCTATGTGAAAGATGCCATTGCCTTGCGTGACAAACTTGCAGAAGCCACTGGGTACACTGGTAACAGCAGCACAAGCCAAAGCGGTAAAAGTGGCGGTTTCTCTGCCATGACACAAGACCAAGGCACAAAGCTCGAAGGAATGTTCACCAGTGGCTTGCAACATTGGTCAAGCATGGATGACCAACTTGAAAACGTGGTCGAGAAGATGAATGTGGCTGAAAGCCATCTGGCACGCATTGCAGAAAACACTGGTATGAGTGTCACGCATCTGAACGACATCAAGGAGGAAATAAGAAAGATTATTCGTGATGGACTAAAAATGAAATAATATGGATGAAATACTTAGTGGCCAGGTACTGGTCAATGGCACTGACATCTGGAAAGAATACGGTGTTTTTCTGACGGAAGACAAAAAGGGCGACATGGCCAATCTGACTGCCATACTTACACCAAGCAAGACAAAAGATGAAACGGCTGTGAACATCAGAGAGGAGGATGGTGAAAAATACTCAGACGTATTGACACCAAAGAATGAGGCTCGTGATGTGGAACTGTATTTTGCCATGTATAACAAGACCAAGGAAGGATGGTTGAAATCGTATGCTGATTTCATCAAGTTCCTGAAGCAAGGCAAAAACGGTTGGCTTGATTTCGCTTTTCCTGACCTTGACTTGACATTGCACATGAGATTCTTGGATTGTGGAAAGTTTAAGCCTCTGACCTATATATGGAAAGATGGTGTGCAGGCAAGCAAGTTCAAAGTGAAATTCCGTGAGCCAGTCCCCATCATTTAAATTACATTATAACAGTATTGAAACATGGTTCAAACAATATACGACAAAACAGGCTATGCAAAGGCTGAGATTGCCCCTGATGACAGCTCAACACAAGTGAAGGAGGTGCAGGGTGACAACATTCTCACCCTTTCATTCACCCATTATGCCAACATTGCCCTTGACGTGAATGATTACACGGACTTTGAGGGCGAACGTTACTGGCTGATGGAAAAGTATGCCCCAAAGCAAAACAATGAAACAGAATGGGTGTATGACTTGAAGTTGTATGGCATTGAGAGCATCATCAAACGTTTCCTGGTGCTTGAAACCACTGACGGCAACGCAGAACCAGTGTTCACTCTCACGGCTCCACCACGTGATCATGTGAAGATGATTGTAAAGTGCATCAATGATGGCTTGGATCATACGACAGACTGGAAGATTGGCCAAGTAGATGGCACTGACAACATTGTCATTGACTATGAGGCAAATATTGTGATGAAGCCTTGAAGGAAATCGCTGAAAAGGTAGGTGGAAAGGCCGAATGGTGGATTGAGGGGCAAACCGTAAACATTTGCCGTTGTGAACATGGTGAGGAACTTGCCATTGGCTATGGCAATGGATTGACAGAACTGGAGCGAGACACCAGCAACACAGCCAAGTTTTACACACGCCTGTTCCCGATTGGCAGCACACGAAACATCGACCCAGAGAAATATGGTCATAATCGCTTGATGTTGCCTGGTGGCTTGAAATACATCGAGCTTCATACTGAGGAATACGGCATATATGACCATTATGAGCAAGATGCCTTTTCCGACATATACCCACGGCGTTTAGGGTTGGTCAGCAGCGTGCGCTCTGAGACAAAGACGGATGATGACGGCAATCCTTTCATCATCTATTACTTCAAGGATGACACGCTCAATTTCGACCCAAATGAATATGAGCTTGCCAATGAGGTAAAGCGTGTTTCCTTCCAAGATGGTGAACTCGCAGGTCTTGGAACGGATGATGATCATTACTTTGAGGTGAATTTCGACAGCAAGACACGTGAGTTTGAAATTATCACGATATGGCCATACGATGATGACACGCAACAGCCTGGTGGCAATCTTGTTCCCAAAGAGGGCAACCATTACATTCTCTGGAACATCAGAATGCCAGATGAATATTACACGCTTGCAGAAGAAGAGTTCCGCACGGCTGTTGACCAATATAATGCGGAGCACTGGCAAGACATCAGCATCTACAAAGGCAAGACCGACCATGTTTGGGTAGAACAGAAAAATGCAGACTTGTTTGTTGGCCGCAGGGTAAGGCTTGAAAGTGAGAAGTTTTTCCCAGATACTGGATATAGAAGCAGCCGAATAACCAAGGTTACAAGAAAGGTTGTTTTGCCGTCACAAGTAGACTTGGAAATCAGTGATGCACTCCAAAGTGGTACATTGGATCAGATGAATGACAGCTTGGCCAATATCAAGAACTATACACGTGAGCGCACATCTGGAAGTTTGCCAGACATCATCCGTACATGGGACAACACTTTGCCAACTGACACAAATCTGTTCTCAGCTCGAAGAAGCCAAAGGGAGTTTCTTAGCAAGAAGAAAATTGATCGAGCGAAAAAGAAAATCATCTTTGATGAGGGTATTGACCTCGGTGACTTTGTGGAGGGCGTTGCTGGTGGTCACTTGGATGGCGAAGGCAATGGTGAACTGCTGACAATGGTCGTGCGCCAACTTTTGAGAAGTGCCAAGTTTGTTGATGGCTTCAATGGTGAGGGATGGCAGCTCTGGATTGATGAAAGTGGGCTTTCTAATCTTACTGTTGACAAGCTGACCGTGCGCCAGATAATGACCATCTTTGAACTCTTGATAAATAAAGTTCGTAGTGTCGGTGGTCAGATTTGCGTAAGTGCAGCTAATGGCAAAATAAAGAGCGTTGAAGAGCAAGATTGTTATTTTCTCATTCGCTTTGAGCAAGAGAACACCTTTGTTGCACATGACTTGCTGCGATGTCAAACCTTCACAGGGGCAAATCTGAAAAGTTATTGGGTCGAGGTTGCAGGTGTGAACGGTGATGGCATTCTTGTAGCCAAGGAAGAGTTTGACAAGACGGAACCAGCAGAAGGCGATGAATGTGTATTGATGGGCAACACCACAAACAGCAATCGCCAAAACCTCATACTCATATCAGCCACAGAAGACGGACAGCCAGAATTGATGTCATGGATGGTGTGAACGGCAAGAGCTTCACCAATGCCTTGCGTGCAAGACTTGGCAATCTTGACGGAATCAAGGATGATTGGTTTCCTTCCAACAACCAACCCCATGGAAACGGTCTATATTCCGATAATGCCTACTTGCGTGGCACGTTCCTCTTGGTGACTGGTGAAGACATCAAGACCAAGTTTGAGATAACGGAAGGAAAGATTGAATCCGCTGTTGAAGGACTGAGACAGGACTTTGCAAGTGATCGAGGCTACTTGAACAATCCATCATTTTCTGATGGCATGGACAAATGGGCAACAGAGAATGAAACTGTTTTCTTCCTCGCTGGCAATCGTTGGATATGGACTAACGGAAAGGCTTTGTCGAAACGTGGCAACAGCGCAAGTGTCTGCAAGGACATGGGCAGAACTGTTGTACGCATCAGAAACAAGTACATCAGCCAAAAGAACACCAACTTGCAGAGCATTCCACCAATGACCACAAGAGAAGACGGAACCAAAGAGGCCATTCCTGTTTTCCTCACGTTCTTCTACCGATGTGCCAAGGCTGGCACACTGACCGTGGAGTTTGAGAATGTTGATAAAACTGGCTTTGAAAATTTCAACTCTATGCACGTTGAAGAGAAAATTGCTGAAACTGATGGCTATAAGCAATATTCTTGCAATGGCCTTTGGAATGGTACTGGAGACTTCAAACTGAGCTTCACAGGCGACATCTATCTGTATATGCTCATTCTTTCAACTGACCGTGTGGAATCATTGGCATACAAGTATAAGACACTTTTCGAGCAAAGTGAGAAACTTGTGAGGATTGCAGCCCAAAATTTTGACAAGGACGGCAATGTGTTGGCAGAAAGCGACATTATAACAACAGCAAAGTACAATGAACTTATCAGCCAAAGATTCAATGAGGATGGAAGTCTGAAAAACCAAGCTGGACTTGTGACAGCTACAGACTATGCAGAATGGTTGCAACAGTACAATTCTGACATGATGGGATTGAATGAGAAAATTGGCAATTATGTCAGCATCGAGGCTTTTGCAGGTATGTTTGCCACAGCGGTAGATGAAGACAAGAACATTGTCAAACAGGCAGACATTTCCGCATTCGTCACAAAAGATGAAAATGGAAATTTGGAAAGCGGTGTGCATATCTGTGCCGACAACATCAAGCTGGAAGGACTTGTGACTGCCAACGAAAATTTCAAAATATTGGAGGATGGTAGCATTGAGGCACAAAATGCCAAGATAAAAGGTAAAATTGAGGCTTATGAAGGCAAAATAGGATATTTCCTGATAGACAACCAAGGCTTGTATTATGGCGACCCAGCAAAATGGACAGATAATAGTTATAAACAAGATTTAGCGGCAATTAGACCAGGACTGATTAAGTTACAATCACAAGTAGGAGTATTCAAGCCTGGTGATGTGGCTAACATAAAGGTTGCTATTGGCAATGGTGCAGACCCACAACAGACAGAATCAACTTCCTGGTGCAATTGTGCTGGTTATTTTTATCGGCAGATGAATCCTGATCCTGGTGACTGTTATTTGCCAGCAGTGAAAATAATAAGTGATAATGTCTTGAGTCGTGATGTTGCACTTTATACAAAAGGAGCTATTGTATGTGATGGAGGATTCTTAGAAATTGGTAGAATTATCAATACAACAAAAGCAGGTACAGCTTACATCATAACACTCGACCATGGTACGACATTGACCGCTTTTAATAATTCTTCTGGTAACACATGGGTTTCCTTGCCAAAATTGGATGAAATACGATTGCAGCTTGGAATAGAAGAAAGTAAAACCTTTTGTGTCCCTGTTAAAATCATAAATAGCTCAAAGAGTTCTAACAATGTTTATGTTAAAATAAATGGTGATGGCGATTTGCTAAACCATGATGGAGGACATTGGCGTGATGATAACAGAAACACAGACCAACTTTGCTTAGGAAAAGGTGACAGTGTAAGCATAGCCCTTACTTATGTTAGTGGCTCCTATTATGGTCAAGTATTAGACATAAACCGTTAAAAAACAAGATATGGCAAAAATAGATTTTCAAAATTTCACTATTCCTGTAGGGATTAGTAAAAAAAGAAAGCAAACAGGTGACGCTCGTGAAACCATTGCAAATTTGGTTTACACTCGTTCCATGGGAATAAAAGCACATCATTTGGCTTTCAAAATATATGAGAGCAATGGTGCAACGGAATTTTCCGATGATGAAGTCAATCTCATAAAAGAACTTGTGGAACACTATTGTTTTCCAAGTATCATAGACGCTTTGAATGAGCAACTAAATTGTCAAACGGATAAAAACGAATAACTATGGCATTGACAAACGAAGAGAAGCAAGAACTACTCAATGCGATGAAAGCTGAATCGCAAGGTGTAGATGAACTGGAGCAAGTAGATACCTTGGACGGTATTATGAGCCTTCCAGCCTTACGAGGTGAGGAAGTAGTGAGTGCGCCAATAAAGCTGCTGACCAAACCAGCGGAGGATGCTGTGGCAAATGCAGTAAGTGCAGCAAATCGAGCAACGGAAGCAGCGCAAACCGTGTATTCTATCACACAGGTCGCAAATTCTGCTGCAAGTGCAGCCAATGCAGCCGCGTCAGCAGCTTCTGATGCAGCGGAAGAAGCTAATAGTGCTGTGGCTGCTGCATCTGTGGTTGTGGCTAAATACGAGAATGTAGCCAAGGCTGCTTTCAATGGTGCAACGGCACGTTTTTCCTATATGGTGGAATCTGCCACAATACAACTTCAATCATCCATTGCCAAGGGCGGTGTAATCGTCTATGTGCAGAGCCAAAAGCAATTTGCCTATTATGTGGGTGGCAAGTATTACGGCAACTGGGCTGTTGAAGGTGTTCCCAATGCGGAATTGTACCGTGGTGAGGATGTTTCAAGCATACAGAAAAACAAGGTTTATCTTTGTGGTGATGTTCTCTATGTTTGGAGCGATGAAGAAAATGACCTTGTTGAAATCAGTGGCAGCGGTGGCGGTAACACGTACAATGTGACTGAGCAAGTTCCGCTTGAAAACGGTTACTATACGCTTGCCACTGCCATCAAAGCAGTGGAGGAAAAGCAGCGTGCCAAGGGACGTTGCATAACTTATGAGGTATCACAAGGCAAGTGGGAGACCAAGCAATTCATTGGCACGAATCTTTCAAGCTGGGAATCAATTTCAAGTTGGGAAGATTTCGGCGGTGCAGGGACTGTCAAGAGTATAACGGTAAATGGCACGAAGCAAACACCTGATTCCACTGGCAACGTGAATGTGACCATCAAGGAAACTGAGGTTGATGAAAGTCTTGACGCAAACAGCACGAACCCTGTGCAGAACTCAGCAGTGACGGCGAAGCTCAATGAGGTGGAGGCAAACACCATCTTTGGTGGCAATGCTGAACTTAGTGAGGATGAAAGCACGGTACATCTTACCTTAACCAACAAGAGTGGTGCGGAAGTCGTGGGCTTGGACATACCAGCAGGAAAAGGTGGCGGTGGTGGCGATGCTTCTACCACCAAGATCGTTTTGAACGCATCCGTTGATAACACTGTCATCAAAGAAGGTGGGAACGCACAACTTACATACACATACGACCACCAATATAGCAGCGGTGATGAAAAAGGTATGTCAACAGGTCAGAAAGCAACCATCGAGGTGGAAATGAAACGTGGCTCAATCACCATGTACCATGATACCATTGAGGATGTGAGCAAGGGCAGTTATATGCTTGATCTCTCCAAATACTTGCAGGTCGGCACAACTGACATCTATGTGAGAGCAACCACGACAGACCCAACAACTGGGAAAAAGCAGACGAAACAAAGCTATGTGAGTGTAAAGGTTGTGACGCTTTCACTTACAAGCAGCTTCAATCTTGCAGAAGCCATTGCCAAGGGTGGTTATGGTGCGAATGAAACTATTAGCATACCATACGCAATTAGTGGCTCTGGAACCAAGGTCGTGACACTTTATGTGGATGGCAAGCAGCAGAATGCCCACACCATAACACGAAGCGGAACGACCAACAGCAGTTTCTCGTTGTCAATGACCGCATTCAGTGTAGGAAGGCACACCATCCAGATGGTTGCGGAAATGGAGGCAAGTGCTGACTTGACATTGAAGAGTGATAGCATCTACATGGATATTCTGAAAACTGGCAGCACTTCACCATTTATCGGAACCATGATGACACACTCGGATGGTCGCATCTTTACAACCAACCACTTGACACCGACATTGGAAGTTGGCCAATATGAGCAAGTGAAGTTTGAGTTTGTCGCATACGACCCAACCACAACACCAGCGGATTTGGCAGTATATCGCAATGACATCAAAACTCAGAACGTAAGCGTTCCAAGAACCACGCAAGTATATACAAACCGTTTCCTCGAAAAGGGAACCAATCAGATGAAATTCAAGTGTGGTGTCACTGAATATAATTTCTATATTGACGTGAATGAAAGTGGCATAGACCTGAATGAGACAACATTAGGCTTACAGTTGAAACTTACAGCATCTGGTAGAAGCAACAACGAAAGCACACCGTCCGAATGGACTTATAACGCCATTAGAACCACATTCAATGGTTTCGACTGGAAGAGTAACGGATGGACTGGTGACGCTTTGAAATTGACCAATGGGGCAAACATTGAAATTGGTTACACACCATTCAAGAGTGATGCCACTACCACTGGAGCCACTTATGAAATGGAACTGATGTGTTCCAACGTGACGGACAGAAACGGTGTTGTCATTGATTGTATGAATGGCAATGTCGGTTTCAAGCTGACCACACAAGAGGCTATAATGAGAACAGGGGCAGGCACAGAGGTCAATACACTTTTTGCAAGTGGCTTGAACTTGAAAATTGCCTTTGTTGTGCAAGAGAAGTCAGGCAACCGTTTGTTGGAACTCTATGTGAACGGTATTCTTTGCGGTGCGAAGCAGTATGCTAACACTGACAGCCTTTTGCAATCGACACCTGTCAATATCAAGGTGGGAAGCGATAGCGCAGATGTAGAACTGAGAAACATCCGTGTCTATAACCGTGCGCTTGGCGATGATGAAGAACTTGCCAACTACATGGTGGATCGTCCTACCACTGACGAAATGGTTGTGCTGTTCGAGAACAACCAGGTGATGAACGATGAAGGTACGGACGTTGATATGGATAAGCTCAGAGCCAAGGGCAAGAGTGTGATGCGCATCGTGGGCGATGTAAATCTTGTAAATCAGACCAACAACAAGAAGTTTGAAGTGCCTGTTGACATCTATTTCTATTCAGCCTATGGCAAGGAATATGATTTCATCATCTACCAGTGTGGATTGCGCATACAAGGAACATCATCAACCACATATCCAAGAAAGAACTACCGCTTGTATTTCAGCCGTTCAAGCAAGTATGGAACCAAGCTGTATGTGAATGGTGTGGAAGTTCCAGATTGCACCTATTCATTCAAGCCAGGCGCACGTCCGATAAACATTTTCTGCTTGAAGGCTGATTTCTCTGATTCTTCTTCCACTCATAACACTGGAGCCGTGAAGATAGTCAATGACATCTGGAAGCGTTGCGGATGGCTCACACCACCACAAAAGGCATATACAGGCAACTATGATGTCCGCATTGGTGTGGATGGTTTCCCTATTGATTTGTTTTATGACAATGACAATACTGGTGAAAACATCTATCTTGGCAAGTACAATTTCAACAATGAGAAAAGTGGCAGTGCAGCATCTATGGCTTTGAGGGCATTGAGGGCTTCAATGATGCAGCTGCTTTGAACGGACAGCGAAACAAATGTATCTGCTTGGAGTTCTTGAACAACTCAGAAACACTTTGCTTGTTTGGTACGGCTGACATGGCTTCATTTGCCGATGCTCTGGAGTTCCGTTTTAAGGCCGATGACACTTGGGAAACCGCCAATGAGGAAGACAAGGCAGCGGTCAAGCGTCTTTGGTCGTGGATTCTCTCATGCAAGGGAAATCCAACCAAGTTCTTTGCAGAGTACCAAGACTACTTTGACAATGACAGCCCATTTGCTTGGTATGTGATAACAGACTATTTCATGGCGGTGGATAACCGTGCCAAGAATATGATGCTTGTCACGTGGGACGGTCTTCACTGGCAGTTCATTCCATACGACATGGACACCATCTTTGGTGAGCGCAATGATTCCGTCTTGAAGTATGACTATACCATTACATGGGAAACCTTGGATAAAAGCATTGGTTCCTATGCCTTCGCTGGACATGACAGCGTTCTTTGGGAACTTGTCAGAGGATGCCCAGACAAGTTGAGAGAGGTGGCTGACAAGATTCGCTCAAACATGAGCCTCGAATATGTGCTTAATATGTTCAATGTGGAACAGATGGGCAACTGGTGTGAACGCATCTACAACAAGGATGGCATATACAAGTATATCACTCCTTTGACGGACGGTGTAACATCAGCGGATGGAACGAGCTATTACAATTACCTCTATGCCTTGCAGGGTAGCCGTTACGCACACCGTACATTCACCATCCAAAACCGCTTTGCGCTGTTGGATAGCCAATATGTGTGTGGTACATATCGAAAGGACAGCTTTGCAGCTTACTTTGGCTATAAGTTTGGCAGCGACAACCGAAAGATAAAGATAACGTCAAGCGAACGTTATTATTTCGGTTATGGCTATACAAGTGGCACACCGCATCAGAGTGCGGTCCTGGCAGAAGACGCTGGCAGCACAGTGCAACTTACACTTGACACCGACTTGATTGTGAATGATCCACAATATGTGTATGGTGCAAGTCGCATCATGGGGCTTGACCTCACGGACGTAAGCCATGCCATATTGCAGACGTTGAACCTTAACAACTGTTCGGCACTTCGCACGCTTGACGTAAGTTGTGCAGCGACACAGACAACGCTCAACGCATTACTTGTGAATGGATGCAAGAACCTTCGCACGCTTAATATGACAGGTTTGAAGTCCACCAGCTTCACTGGCATTGATTTGAGTGCAAACACCAAATTGGAAACATTCCGTGCAGGGAAGAGTGCTTTGACAGGCGTGAGCTTCGCACAAGGCTCACCATTGAAGACGGTTGTATTGCCTTCAACATTACAGACCTTGGAACTTCGCTATCTGAGCAAACTCACAAACATTGGTCTCACACTTGAAGGAACCTCAAATGTCACACGTCTGGTTGTAGATAATTGCCCATTGATAAATTGGCAGACACTTTACGGCAGATGCAGCAAAGTGAAGTATCTACGAATTACAGGCATAGACATGGAAGGTGACGGAACCATGCTGAAAAATATGCTTTCGATGGGTGGTGTTGATGAAAACGGTGGCAATGTAGATTCATGCCGTCTTGTTGGCACTTATCGCCTCACTTCATACATAGCTGATGAAGAATACAAGAAGTGGCAGGAACATTTCCCAGAGCTGAACATCATTCAACCAGAATACACGATGATTGAGTTTGATGACACTGTTGCGGATGATGCCAATGTGTCCAACCTTGACAATAAGACTGGCTATAAGTATGGCAATGACTATGTGCCAAGCGGTCATATCACGGCACTTTTGAAGAAGCGTCACCGTGTGCTTGCCAAGGTTACGAAAAAGCCAACGACACGAAACATCAAGATTGCAGGTGTTGACACCATTGCAAACAACCTTGATGGCGTTGTCACCATATATCCATTGCATGATGAGAACTCCAACTATTATGCGGATGCAGCAGAGGTGGCTAATTGCACCGCTGCAAAGTTGGATGGCTCAGAGGGCGACATTATGATGTTCGAGCCTCACAGATGGATCAAGGGAATCAATGACTACCTGAATGGCAAGCATTATAGCTGTTACAGCAGCAATGTTGCCATGCCATCCGTACCGAAAGCAAAAGTCATCTTGCTGAGTGAAATACAGAGTGGTGGCAATTATCGCAAAGGATATAAGGTAATGAGTGGCAAGAACACCTTGCAAAACTCATATACAGCAGATAGCAGCTATGCCGTTTGTCGTGTGTCTGTATCAGGCTATAAGCGTGTTCGTTTTCCTTCTGTGCCAGGCAGCAATCTTGTTGGAAGCATTTTCACGGATGATTCGGGAAAGGTAGTCAAAACCATCGTTGTGCCAACACTCAGCAACAAGTTTGAGGCTGGTATGTACTTGATTTCAGACATCCCTTCTGATGCGACATACCTCAACTTTACCGTATTGCAGACCGCTGAGTTTGATAAGGTGGTATTGAGCAACAGCGACAAGATTGAGGATATGGAACCTGATTGGGTCAATGAGGATGACTGTTTGTGTGCAACTGTAGGAAGTTCTGTTGTAGGCGATAAATTGAGGGCGGTGGTTACTGGTGGCAGCACCACGTCAAACTTGACATGGAGCGACTTCCACTATTATAGTGTTCAACGTGGTATGCAGCAGATTGACGCAAGTATGCACAGTGCCATTGCCAACTTGTTCTTTGCCAAGTATGGCCGTAGGGATGCCCAAGACCAATGTGGAGCTGGTCAGCACACCAACATGAGAACTACAGGCGGAACAATGGCATACGGCATGACTGACACCATTGGCTATAAGGCTGCAAAGGCAATCAACGCAAATGTGACAAATTCGCTCATTGACAACTTGGTGTACCAATACGCATGGTACAAGGTTAATGGTGAATATGGAGCCGTTGATGTCAAGCAAGTAAACAACACTTGTTGCTTGGGTTATGAAGACATATTCGGCAACAAGTACGATATGATGGACAATGTGGATTTGCCAAATGACAGTGGCAATGCTGGCAAGTGGCGCATTTGGATGCCAGACGGAAGCACACGAATGGTAAAAGGTACGACTAACAGCGGAAACTGGGTAACAGCCGTTTATCATGGCAAATACATGGATGTCGTGCCAGTTGGCAACGTCAGTGGTTCATCCAGTACATATTATAGTGATATATATTGGATAAGCACATCAGTTAGCCGTGTGGTTTATCGTGGGTGCAACTATGCGTATGCGTATGGCGGTGTCGTGTATGCGAGTGCGAGTAACGATGCAGCGTATGCGAATGCGTATGTCGGCTCACGCCTGGCCTTCCGCGGTCAAATCGTCTGGGCGCAAAGCGTCAGTGCGTTTAAGTCGATAAGCGAGGTAGCGTAAACGCAAAGCGTCAAAGCGTGGAGCGAAGCGACAAAACGAAAGAAGGCAGTTAGGATGATGTTCTAACTGCCTTCAAATGTATTTCGTTCCGGCGAAGCCGGTCGATTTTTTTGAAATTTTGATGTGTGGGGTATAACCTTGAAAAGTTGCGTTTCGTTTTTGAAATTATAGCGTTTCGTTCCCAAATGCGAAAACATTTCGTTTTGCGGATTATATAACGGTGAGCTTGCCCATCTGTCCGTTGAGGAAATAACCATAAACTACCAGTTCTCTGTTTCTGATGGCATTTCCTTCAGAAGGAATATTGAAGGTCTCGTGCTTCTCGGTTTTTCCTCCATCTAATGAATAGTAGATGGAGCCTCGGATGGCTTTGTTGGTCTCACGGAGATAACAGAGATTGTGAGAACCAATGCCTGCCTGTTTAAAAGCATCCAGATATTCCTGGGCAGACTGATTACTCTTTTTGATGAAACTCTCAGGATTATCCACTTCCTTGATTTCCTTGTTCTCTACACCTGCCAGTTTCAGAGCGTTTGATACGTAATCTGTACCTGCGTTGTCGTATTTCTGGCTGGTTACGTTCTGGTTGTAACCATTCTCGTTATATGTCGCTTCGTCGGGAAAAACATAGCTGGCAGTAGGAATGGTGTTTCCTTCTACCTCTATTTTTGTTACCTTTACCTGACTGGTATTGGCATCAGAACCCGATTTGCGGGCAAAGTAAAAATGGAGTTTCGAAACGGCGCGCACCAAAGGAATCCTGATACCTTTGGCTTTGGCTCCTTCTTCTGTATCAGCCACATGACTGTCTACAGAAATCTTGGTGATGGCACGGGAGATAGGGAGTCCCTTTCCGGCTGGCACTTCTTTTGTTTCTGCATTTCCGTCGCTATTGATACCGAAAGGTGAGGTAAAGCAGACTTCTTTCAGATCTTTGCGGGTTACAGAACTGAGGTCTTTGCCTTTTATCAGGTCCGGCATGTTGATGCTCTCAGAGTTTGCCAGGATGTAAAGGTCGATGTTCTTTACTTCTTGACCGCCAATCTTTCTCAGGAATCGGAGGCTCAGGGTATAGTTACCGTTCTTCACTTCGCTCAGCGTCTCTGCTTTATAAGAGATAGGAGTGGCTTCATCGCCGGTATTTGATTTGAACACCCATACCTTGATATTATGGATGTCGTTCTCCTGAGTAGGATTTGCATCAGTCTCATTGTCGGCAAGAGTCTTTCCGCTAGTTTCTCCGGCTCTAGTACTGTTTCCGGTGCCGGTAGAGAAAACTGAGGCTCAGATAGGCATTGTCGCTAGAGCAGTTTCTGTATTTTCATTCTCTGAACAGGATGCCATTGCGCCTACCATGAGCAAAGCAGCGAGTGCCATACACACTGGGCGTGTCATCTTGGTCAGAGTAGATTGATAGCGTTTCATGTTTTCTTTCTTTTACTTATACTTCTTTCTTTTCTTATTTTCCCAGGTCGGCATTCTGAAGATTCAGAACCCAGTTGTTTACCTTGATTCTTGCATCCATACTGTAGGTAGAACTTGGAGCTGGCACGTAGAATACTAGAGTGTAATGGTCCTGACGGTCCAGATACTGCTGGTCGCTCCAGTCTTTGCCGTAGCGGTCGCTGGCGCAGAGTGAGAGGAACCAAGGCAGGGAGTGGTTGAAGATGACTTTGTTGATGCGCTTGTCGGTGATGACGATGCGCTTGTCATCATATTGGCTGGATCCGTCGGAAGCGCGACTCTTGTTGTCATCTTTGGTTTCGAACATACGTGATGATGACAGGTCGTAAACCAGCGCCTTTTCTACGTCTTCGCCTTCTACCTCGGTCTTGCCGCTGTGGTTTTCTACCAGTTTCTTCTCATAAGGAAGATAGGTGATTGCCTTTGGCTTTACCTTGTCGCCTTATAGTCGAGTAGGGCAGCGGAACCTTTGATTTCTACATCGAAGTTTTCGGCTGTGAATCCTTCCTGGTCGGGTTCGAATGGGAGCATCACCACTCGGTATGTCTTGGTACACTTCATCAGACTCAATTTTCCCTGCACATCGTTTTCTCCATCAAAGTTGAGGGAGTCCTGTGCGGTATAGAGTGCGGTGAAGTGCTTGTCGTTTACGGATTCTTCTTCGTTTTTTTTGCCCATTTCCTCTTGCAGGTCGTTGATGGTAGAGATACCTGGGGTTAGTTTAGTAAAGCTAAACTCGGTCTCATCATCACCTTCGGCTCTTGTTCCCATTGCAGCAGGCTGCTTGTCACGAGCCAGGCAGACGAAGGTATACTTGCCTGCTTGCAGGTCTGTGATTTCCATCTTATGACCTGTTTCAAACTTGTCAGCCGACTCGGTATAGTTATCTACGAACTTACCGTTCTTGTCGAATACATAAACGTTGAGGTTCTTCACCTCAGCAGAGAAAGCATCAGCCTCTTTCACATTATAAGTATAGTCGAATTTGAGCGACAACTTAGCTGTAGGGCAGCCCGTGATATCATCTTTCATGCATGATGAAAGAGAAGTGAGTGCGATGGCTGAGATGCAAACTAGTTTGCAACATTTGTTGTTGAGGAAATGTGCCATATTCTTTATCTTTTATAATCTTTTACTTTTACTTATTTTATATAGAGAGTGCCGTAGGTAGCGAATATCTTTGCTTCATCAGCTCTCTGTTTCGTTGCCTTCGGCATCGTTATTATCTAAGGATGAAAAGTGCAGTCTTTCGGGTTGGGGGTATGACGGCACGTCTTTGTATCTCCCACCTTTTATACATGGGCGGCAATGTTAGTTATCTTTTAAGAATGTTTTCGTTCTTTTCAGAACGAACGTTTGATTGATAAACTCTCGGAGGAGGATTGCTCCCCCGAGAGTCTTGGTATATATATAAGTATTTATATTTTATCTTTCTGGTATGACGGAATATTACTGCAAGTCAACGTCTTCTGTGTTGAGAACCCAAGGGTTAACAGTAACGGTAACGTTGATATAGTAGAAATCGTTCTCTGTTGGCTCACCATTAGGAACCTGAGCACCTACGTTGAAGATGTTGTTAATATTGAGGCGATAGATGCTGTTACGCTGGATAATGCCATTGATGTGATTGTCCTTGATAACATGCTTGTAGTATGTCTTACCTCCCTTGAATACTTCAATGTTGTATTTCTGGCGGAACTCTGACAACTTTGTATCGTCATTGATAGCATTAGTCAATTCTTCCTTCATCTTATCAGCAGTCATGCCTTTGGCGAAAAGGTCTGCAACACCTGTATAATCTTTGAAGATCTGATCGAAAGAGGTGTAGATTACGTTGTTGTAACGATAGAATGTACCTGCATTGGTAGCATCATTCTTGAAATCAGCATCACCTTCAAACTTCTCGTTCTTCAAAGTAACCTTGTACTCGAAATACATGGTTGTAGGATTTTCTGATGAATTGTTCTCGAATACGTAGTTTACTGTATTGTTGTTGAAGAATTCATTATCCTTGTAATAATACTTAGTACCGAAATCAGTAGCCTTCTGTGTATAGGCGGTGTTAGCTGGAAGACTAAGCTGGTTTTCACTCCATGTCTGCATCACGTAAGACTGATTTGCCAAGTTAGCTACAGCATAGTCTACCAGTCAATATTTGCAACCTTATCTTTTGCATCATCTATTGCTACCTTCAATGCTTCTGAAGCATTTTCTGGGTACTTTGCAAGGACTTGTGTTGACTCATTTTTAGGAGCATCGATACGAGCTACTACACGCTCAACCTTGATAGGAGATACTTCTCCTTTATAATAAACCTTTGCTGGGTTAGCTTCATTATTGTTAGCCTTGATGAAGGTTACTGTATAACCGTTACCATCTACCTGTGAATCGTTCTGGTTGAACATAGCAAAGTTCTCTGCTTTAGCGAATGGAGTAGCAAACTTATCTGTAGTTTTAAATATGTTGCTAAGAGTTGGTTTGAAGTTCATTGCTTCTGTTGGCTCTTGGTCACCAGCCTTGAAATATACTTTGTATGTATTGTCAGCATGAACATTCTTAACCTCAATCTTGAAAGTCTTGTTGCCATCCTTCTTGGAACTTTCGTTCTCATCCGTCTGTCCTGACCAATCCAAATTAGATAAGTTTTCAGAGAAAGCAATTTCGCCATTGGCATCTACCAAATACAAAGTACCTTTTTTGATAGCAGCTTCATCTGCTGTAGCAAACTCTGTAGGATTAATAACAGAAGTTCTTGTACCGCTAGCATTTGGAGACTGTACAGTCAAAGTCATGTAGAAACCATCTGCCTTAGCCTGACCTGCGTTGTCACCATCCAAATCATCATTACTGCTGCAGCTAGTGAAAGACAAAGCTGCGGCTGAAACCAAGCTCATTACGAGCAAATTCATTTTTTTCATAATCTTTTTACTTAATACAAAAAAAGTTATACAATATATTTAATTAATTCTTATTCTCAAAATTAAGTTTCGCACATATTGGCACAATCCGCTGAAAACAGATCGTATTTAATATCATCTTTTAACTTATACTTATATAATTAGAAAGTACATACTTACTTTAAAGCGCCTGGTTTACCTTATTCAGGTTTTCCTGCGCCTCCTTCAAACCACCGGCAACAGCTTTCTCAAAGTATTGCTTGGCTGTCTGATAGTCTTCCTTCATGGCAGCCAGACAACCGCGGGCATTGTTTGCCTCGGCGCTGTCGCCTGCTTTCAGGAGATATTTCTCTGCACTCACCTTGTCGCCACGTTCGATGGCTGCTGAGGCTGCATTGAGATTGGCAAGCTTATCTTCAGGAACATTCTTACAGCTATGTCGAAAACATTGTTGAATTCGGTGCTACCCTTAGGATAAGTCTGGGCTACCAGATACATCTCCTGGAGAGAGAGTTTCTGAGGACGGGTCTTGATAACCTCTCTAGCCTTTTCTACATTGAATGCCTGAACATCATATTCTATCGTATAGTCGGTACGGCGAAGTGATGGCCATACATTCTGCAGGAGATAGTGATAAGCCTGAGGAGCCTTCTTGAGCAATGCTTTCTCTTTAGCATCTGGCTGCATGTTGCTGTTGATAATCTCAAGTGCAGCTTCCTTCTGAGGAATATCATTCTCATTTACATACTTGATGGTTCCCGCCCAGTCCTCTGCTGTAGCTGTGGCCGCAAACAATTTTGAAGAAATAGGATAGATCTTCAGGATATGCTTCAAAAGCGCCTGTGTACGGTTATGCGACAACTTGTTGTTGTTGGCATATCTGCCATCTGGTGATGCATAGCCGTGGAGGGTTATCTTGGTGATAGTAACATCCGAATCGTTCTTCACAAGGTCGAGAGTCTTGCGGATATTATCCAGTTCGTTGGCATTGTTGCCCATATCGTACAAGATATCCACTTGTTCACCTTGAAGTTCAAACGGGCAGAACCATTCTCCTTTCTTGCCTTTACGGCTTCTGCCTTAGGCTGGACATAAGCGTTGAAGAGATTCTTCGGAGTAGAGAATGCACGTCCTTCCGGATTCAGGATACCTTCGTCGAGAAGTTGCTGGTTGCAACCGCAGGCATCATTGCTGATGGCGAAGTTTGAGTTCTTCATCCAGTCGCTGAACGGAGCGGCGTATTCATAATGAAGCGTCTGTGCTGTCTTGTTCTTACGGAGTGCCACGATGAGTGGGTTTGCCGTAGCCGTTTTCTGGTTACGCTGATAATAAATATATCTCTTTTTACCCATCACCTCAACACTCGGCATGAAGAGCGTATCCTTTTCGTTGAGGATTATTGGGGTATAGATGAGACCTTTGTTGCTGGCAAGCTGAATTTGGTCGAGGTTCAAGTCCATAGCCACTTTCACCTGGTTGCCAACCTTTCTGATTGCCTTATTCTGGATTTTCAGATTCTTGTAAGCCTGCTGGGTATTATCGGCTGCTATAGGAAGAGCGATAAGCAAGGCTCCGAACATACTACCTATTATGTTATATATATTCATCACTGATTCTTTTTAAAAAACATACACTAAGTTGAGGGCTGCTTTCGTCGGGCCCACATAGTTGTGTGCCTTGTCATCTTCAAGTTTATCTCCGCATTGAGCACAGTTAAACTTATCTGCCTTAGAGTAGATATAGCCTACACCAAGTTCAGCTTCCAGATTCCAATGTTTCGAGAGAGCCCAAGCGTAGCCGTAAGCTACACCTGCACCTATAAACCATCCTTCATACCGATAGTCTTTCAGCTTAGAGAAATCAGTGCCCAGGAACTTGAAGTCAAGATCCATGCCACCGATGTTGTGCGATCCACCCAAGGCATGGAAGCCGATGAATGAACCCATCATTTTGTTGCAGAACCAGTATCTGGCCTCTGGCTGAACGAGCCAGTGTTTCCATTTCTTGTTCTTTGAAAACGTCCAAGGATTGTAGTTTCCGGATACGTCAAGTGTCCATTTTGGAGAAAGACCGAATTCAACACCCAAGTTCATGGTTGTCGTTGCATCATACAGCAAGTTGGTCTTTACCGCAGTTTCCTGCGCTAGAGCAGGACAGATTAGGCTGCCGAGTGCTACTAACGCAATAAAAATCCTTTTCTTCATACCTCAATTAATCTTTTCTTTTTTTTAAAACACATTGAGTGATTTAGAATCACCTTTTACTTTCTTACTACTCTTTTATAATAATCACCAATACCTGAATCTACTGAGAACTCTTGTTTCCTTTCAGTTTACTTTCAACTGTTCTTTTTCTCCTTTCAGTTTACTTTCAACTTACTTTTTAGTTCGTCTGTATCTCATATCGTTGGTTTTCTGGCGCAAAATTAGAACGAATATTGGATACAACCAAATTTTTAAGCACTGAAAAATACTGAAAAATGCCCTTTTTAACAAAATAGTACACTGATTTATGCTTAAAATCGTTAAAGTTGTACGATTTTCTGATAATTGAACAAGGATTTCTTATATTATTTGTAATTTTGCAGCCGGAATCAATAAATCCCTAAAAAAATGGCAATTTCCAAGAAAAAGAGCCGTTTGACTTACGAAAGCATAAGCAAGATTTAAGAAAATAACCAAAACGAAATGAAACTGAAGAATGACATTGTAAACCTGATAGTGAGGGTAGAGCATCATTTATGCCCTCAATATTGTGGTGTGGTAGATCGCCGACGCGTTATCGCCTTTCTACTTCTGACGATAAGCGAGCTGATTATCATACCTTATCATATTATGCTCTTTCTGCTTGTGAAAGAACCTTATGGTTTAAGCCTCTGTGGCTTGCATACATTCGTGTTCTGCATCCTGCAGTTCCTGGTCTGGAAACGGAATATAGCTTTCGTGAAAGGTATTTCTTCTCTTTACTTTCTGATGTTCGCCAAACTGGCTCTTGATAGCGTATTTTGCATCAATTTCGGTTTTGCTAATGATAATTTGAGCGTTATCTGCAACCTGTTTGTCGTCTTTATCCTGGCTATTACAGCGTTGAGCCAAACCTTGTATAAGACTTGTATCATCATCACGGTGGGTATGATACCGATGTTGCTGATATACCTGTTCAGCACTCCGCTTGTGCCAGCTCTGTTCAGTATGAAGACGATTTTTCTGGGTTTCATGATGCTGGTTTATGTGGCAGTATATAATATGAGTATTGTAACCAAGGGGTTGCGCCAGCCGAAACGGATGGCTCGGGTTGAAAACAAGGCGTTGAATATGCTTGCCGATTTGAAGGATAATGAACCGGAAGCAGCAGAAAGCCTGATGAAGCGTCTGACTCCTGATGTCCGGGAGAAGATTATAACCCATGCTTCTAAACATCTGTTTAATGAAGAATTGGATAGAGTGGCGTGGGATCAGGTTTGTGATGGGCTTACGTTCAGCGAAAAGGAAATATGCAAGCTGATTCTTCAGGGGCATACTTTAAAGGAAATTTGTGCAGAACTCAATAAAAGTGAATCAAATATCACCAGCCAGCGTTGCCATATCCGCAAAAAGTTGAATATGGACCGTCGCGATGATTTGAGGAGAACCTTGGAAGTAAGGTTCTATGATGCGCAGAAACAAGTAAAAAAGTCAGAAGCCGAGAACTCCTGACTTTTATGGATATTCTTATTTTCTTGATAATTATTCTTCCAATCTGAGAAATGCTTTCGGAAGATACTGGATGATGTCGCTGGCGATGAGGCTCTCTTTGCCAGATCTTTGGCAGCAAGATCGCCAGCCAGACCATGAAGATGCATACCTAGGCGACAGGCATCTTCCTGTTTGTATCCTCTAGCCAGAAGGCCGGTGATGATACCTGTCAGCACATCACCGCTGCCTGCTGTAGCCATACCGCTGTTGCCCGTACTGCAGAAGTCAATCTTTCCGTCAGGGTGGCAGAGTGCAGAATAATGTCCTTTTAATATAATGTATGCCTGGAGTCGTTCAGCCAGTTCGCTTGCCTTCATCAGTCTTTCGGTACAGCTGCTGCTCGCATTGCCGGCAAGCCGGTCGAACTCCTTCGGATGAGGTGTCATGATGATATTCTTTGGCAACTGCTGCATCCACGCCCTGTGGCTGGAAAGAATATTGAGCGCATCGGCATCAATGACGAGCGGACAGGTAGCACGGCGCAGTTGGGCGATGAGGGCGATGGCTGTTGTCTCGTTCTGTCCCAATCCGGGACCTACGCCCAGCGCATCGAACATCTCTGTATCTACCGGTTCGCTGAATATGGTTTCTTCTGCATCCATCTGCAGTACCGCTTCAGGTACCGAAATCTGCATGATTTCATAATTCCGCTTTGGGGTATGGGCTGTTACCTTGCCCGCACCGGTTCTCAGACAAGCCTTGGTGGCTAATACCGAAGCGCCGCTCATGCCGTAACTTCCCGCTATGAGCAGCGCATTACCCATGCTGCCTTTATGAGCAAAGTCGCTGCGCGATTTCAGGAGCGGACGGATGTCGTTCTCTTCGAGTATGCGGCACTGGCACTCCGTATTCTGGATGAATTCCTGGGAAAGTCGGATGTCGAGAACGCGCAGTCTGCCCAGGTACTGCTGGTTATCCGCCATCAGCATCGACAGTTTCTTCTGCTGCAGGGTAAGGGTCAGACTGGCACGGATGATGTTGGCATGGATATTATAGGAATTGTCCTCGGTCATCAGTCCCGAAGGGATATCGATGCTTACTACCTTGGCAGGACTCTGGTTGATATATTTCACCATCGCGGCGAATCCGCCAGCCAATGGTTTGTTGAGTCCGCTACCAAAGAGTCCGTCTACCACCAGCGTTTCTGCATTGAGCTTAGGAGGGTCCAGGTTAGTGATAATCTCAGTAAATTTCACTCTCTTTGCATCCAGCAGACGCTTCTTGTTGGCAAGACAGTCTGCCGACAGTTTGTTCTGTACATTAAAGAGGTATACACTTACATCATATCCATCCTCGCTGAGCATTCTCGCCACAGCAAGCGCATCGCCGCCGTTATTTCCCGGACCGGCGAAGACAACCACTGGAGTGCGGTTAGACCATTCCTCTTCTATGGCGCGTGTCAGCGCTTTGGCTGCACGTTCCATCAGGTTGAGCGACTGATAGGTTCGTGCTCAATGGTGTATTTATCTAACTCATGAATCTGAGCGCTTGTGAAAATCTTCATATTATCTGATAATCTTAGTATTATCTGCGCGAACTGTCGTGATAATTTGTCAACTCATGCAGATAAACGGTTATTTTCATGCAAAAGTACAAAAAATAGTTGATGAAAGCACGAAGTTTCATGTTTTTTTCGTAATTTTGCAGAAAATATTATTATAGAACAGACTATGAGCATAGTAAAGATCAAGGATAAGAGCTTCAAGACATCGATTCCTGAGGCTGAGATTCTGAAGAAAGTACAGGTCGTAGCAGACCGTCTGAACAAGGATTATGCAGGCAAGAAACCTGTCTTCCTGGCAGTATTGAACGGCGCATTTATCTTTGCAGCGACTTGATGCGAATGATTACCGTGCCAAGCGAGATTTCATTCGTGAAGTATGCTTCTTACGAGGGTACCTCCTCTACGGGCAGCATGAAGACCCTGATGGGTTTGAACCAGGATTTGGCAGGTCGCCACGTGGTTATCGTAGAGGACATCGTAGATTCCGGTTTCACCATGGCTCACATGATTGAAGACCTGAAGAAGCTGAACCCAGCCAGCGTTGAGGTTTGTTCCCTCCTCGTGAAACCAGGCAACTTGAAGGTTGACCTGGATATCAACTATGCTGTTATGGAAATCCCTAACGATTTCATCGTAGGATATGGATTGGATTATGATCAGGAAGGCAGAAACCTCCGCGACATCTACACGATTGTAGAAGAATAGAGGGTGAAGCATGTGGGAGAAAATTAGTGATTATTGCTTGGATATACCTTTTTTGGGTACATACATTATTTTGGCTATGGTAGGAATCCCTGCTATAGTATTCTTGTTATTTGTTATGACTCCCAAAGGAAAGCAATGGTTTAACAGTATAAACTAGGTTTCTGACACAACATAAATATTTTATAATATATATTAAGGTAAAAATGAAAAATATCGTAATTTTCGGCGCTCCAGGTGCAGGTAAAGGCACACAGAGCGACAAGATGATCGAGAAGTATGGTCTCGGTCACATTTCTACAGGTGACGTACTTCGTAACGAAATCAAGAACGGTACAGAACTTGGTAAGACAGCTAAGGGTTATATCGACAATGGTCAGTTGATTCCAGACGAGTTGATGATTGACATCCTCGCAAGTGTATACGATAGCTTCGGTAAGGATCACGCTGGTGTAATCTTCGACGGTTTCCCACGTACCACTCCACAGGCTGAGGCTCTGAAGAAGATGCTTTCTGAGCGTGGTCATAAGATTGCTGCGATGATTGAGTTGGCTGTTCCTGAGGATGAGCTGATGCTCGCCTGATTAACCGCGGTAAGGAAAGCGGCCGTTCTGATGATAACGAGGAGACTATCAAGAAGCGTCTCAATGTTTATCATACACAGACTGCTCCGCTCATCGACTGGTATGAGAAGGAAGGCATTCATCACCACATCGAGGGTCTCGGTACTGTAGATGAGATCTTCGCTCGTGTTTGCAATGTAATCGACAACTTGTAATCAAGATAAAGAATCTTCCCCGCTATGGTGGGGAAGATTTATTCATTAAATAAAAAGAAAAGAATAAATGGCTGAATCCAATTTCGTAGACTACGTAAAGATACAATGCCGCTCTGGTAAGGGTGGCAAGGGCTCCATGCACCTGCGCCACGTAAAGTACCAGCTAACGGCGGTCCTGACGGTGGCGACGGCGGACGTGGAGGAAGCATCTATCTCCGCGGCAACCATAACTACTGGACGTTGCTGCACCTCAAGTATCAGCGCCACTTCTTTGCCGAGCATGGTGGAAACGGTGGCCGTGATAAGTGTCATGGAACCGATGGCAAGGATATTTATATCGATGTGCCTTGCGGTACCGTGGTATATAATGCCGAAACAGGCAAGTTTGTATGCGATGTGGCTTATGACGGGCAGGAAGTTCTGCTCCTCAAGGGCGGTCGTGGCGGATTGGGCAACTTCCAGTTCCGTACCTCTACCAACCAGGCTCCTCGCTATGCACAGCCGGGCGAACCTATGCAGGAGATGACCATCATCATGGAGCTCAAGCTCCTTGCCGATGTAGGTCTGGTAGGTTTCCCTAATGCCGGCAAGTCAACTTTGCTGAGTGCCGTGTCAAGTGCCCGTCCTAAGATTGCAAACTATCCGTTTACTACGCTCGAACCATCGCTGGGTATCGTAGATTATCGCGATCACCAGAGTTTTGTCATGGCTGATATTCCTGGCATCATCGAGGGTGCGAGCGAAGGAAAGGGACTGGGTTTGCGATTCCTCCGTCATATTGAGCGCAACTCTCTGCTGCTCTTCATGGTTCCGGGCGATACTGACGACATCAAGAAAGAATATGAAGTATTGCTGGGCGAACTGGAGAACTTTAATCCTGAGATGCTCGACAAGCATCGCGTGCTGGCTATCACCAAGTGTGATCTGCTCGACGAAGAACTGATTGAAATGCTCAAGGAAACTTTGCCTACCGATCTTCCGGTGGTCTTCATCTCGTCTGTTACCGGACAGGGTATCCAGGAACTGAAGGATGTGCTCTGGAAGGAACTCAATTCTGAGAGCAACAAGCTTCAGGAGATTACTGCCGAAGATACGCTTGTTCACCGTGACAAGGATATGTCTCGCTTCCAGCAGGAACTGGCTGCAGAGGGCGAGGATGTAGTAGAATATATTGATGAGGATGAAATCGAGGATGTTGACGACCTCGATGATTTCGAATACGAGTAAATGTTATGATAAAAGAATATCAGGTAGCCGCTGGTGTCATGGCTTTCTCTACTACCCGCAGGGGAGGAGTAAGCCAGGGCAACTATGGCGAATTCAATATCAACGAATATTGCGGCGATTTTGCCGAGCATGTTGCCGAGAACCGCAAGCGTCTGGCTGCTGAGCTCGGTATCACTACCGACCATATCATCATGCCCCATCAGGTGCATGGAGTAGAGGTGCGCAATATTGCCGGCGAGTTTCTCACCATGCCTGAGAATATCCGCAAGATGGTGCTTGAAGGTGTAGATGCGTGATGACAGACCAGAAAGGTGTATGTATCGGTGTTTCTACTGCCGATTGCATCCCTGTGCTTCTTTATGATGAGGAGCATCAGGCAGTGGCTGCCATCCATGCCGGCTGGCGTGGTACGCTGGCTCGCATCGTGCATAAAACCATTCAGGAGATGGCGTTTACCTATCATACCGACCCGAAGAAGTTGAAGGCGGTGATAGGTCCGGGCATTTCGCTCGACCATTTCGAGGTGGGCGATGAGGTTTACGAGGCGTTCGAGCAGGCAGCTTTCCCTATGGAAGAGATTGCCGAGCAGCGTCCTAATGCCGCCTTCTCGGTTGATCCTGCTGAGCGTGAGCGCCTGGCTGCTGAGGGTAATATTGTGCAGCCGCTGAAATGGCATCTCAATCTTCCGCTCTGCAACAGACAGATTCTTCTGCATTGTGGAGTGGCCGAAGAGAATATCCAGGATTGTGGCATCTGTACCTTTGCCCACAGCGATGAGTACTTCTCTGCCAGAAAGCTGGGTATCGAGAGCGGCAGAATCTATACAGGTATCATGTTGAAGTAAAAGCCTGGTAGCAGGTAAGTATCAGATAGTTTTCAAGATAACATCCATTTTTCCTTTTCTGTAAGAACGGAGAGGGAGAAATGGATGTTTTTCAGTTAATATTTATAGTTAATAGTTTATAGAATATTTTGAAAATCAGAAAGAAAGAGTAAATAATGAAAAGAATGAAAAAAGGATTGAGGCTATTGGCTGTGGCAGGACTCATGGTGTTCTCGCTGAGCAGCTTTATGCCCGCTAAAAATGTATTCACGGCAGCCGAACAGCAGCAGGTGAGTATTGCAACACCCGGTCTCTTTGCCCAGAGTCAGGCATTTAATGTAGACTTTGAGATATTCCGTGCTAAGGAATATTCCTTCCCGCTTCCTGTGGGCAAAGCAACCCTTCTGAACAATCATGTGTTGCGTATCTCTACCTCTAAAGGCGATGCTGTCAAGGCGATGCTCGAAGGTTATGTGCGACTTTCCAGAAAGTCGGAATCAATGGGTAATGTCATCGTGGTGCGCCACGATTGCGGTCTGGAAACCGTTTATGCCAACAATGCCGAGAACCTGGTAAAGGTAGGACAGCATGTGGATGCCGGACAGACGATTGCTATTGTAGGCTCTAAGGAGGGTGAAACCTATTGTGACTTCTCTATCATGGTGAATGGCGGTAGGTTGAATCCGGAAACTTTCGTAGAGTTGAAATCGCATAAGTTGCGCCGCCAGACCGTGCAGTTCCGCAAGCATGGTGCCCGTGTCATCGCTTCGGTTATCGGTGGCAAGGATTCTTCTGTAGGAAGAAATGCTGAGGCTGACAAGGAGGCATCTGGCAAGAAAAAGGTAGAATAGGAGATGGAATGACGCTCGACCCTGATGAGGTTCATGATCCGTTTACCATTACCAATACTTTCGAGCTTGATTTGGAGAAGATAGAAAAGACAGCCTGGGCTTATCCTTTGCCGGGTGCCAAGGTAATCAGTCCTTATGGTGGCAAGCGCCGCCATTCGGGTGTGGATCTCAAGACGTGCCCGAATGATGAGATTGTGGCTGCCTTTGACGGTACGGTCGTTGCATCAGGACCCTTCTATGGTTACGGCAACTGCATCCGTATCAAGCATGCTTATGGTTTCGAGACGCTCTACAGCCATCAGAGCAGAAACAAGGTGAAGAAGGGCGATAAGGTAAAGGCTGGTCAGGTAATCGGTTTGACGGGCCGCACCGGTAGGGCTACCACAGAGCACCTTCATTTCGAGGTTAGCTTTGATGGTAGACGACTGGACCCAGCCATCATTTATGACCACGGCAAGCATCAATTGAAGCTGTAACCCTTCATCTAACGAAGGCAGGGGCGTTAAGAGTGTAAAGAACCGATAGCGTTTTACTCTTCACTCTTCACCTTTCGGCCGGAACCCCCAGTGTTTATCGGCATTTCGAGGGGTGAAGAGTGTTTGGGCACTCTTCACCCACTCTTCACCCCTCTTCACCCTAGCCGTTTCGGCTCCAATCAGTTTCTGTTTCGGCGGATTTGTAATCCGCTAAAAGGACCGGTGCAAGAAACGCAAACTCTCTTGAGTCTGTCCGGGTGAAGAGTGGTGAAGAGTGGGTGAAGAGTCAGGAGAAACTCTTCACCCCTCGAAATGCCGATAAACACAGGGGTTTCCGAAGAAAAGGTGAAGAGTGAAGAGTTTTTCAATGTCCGTTACTTCTACCGCTTTTCCTTTGGATTTTGGTGACTGTTTAAGAAGAACAGCCCACTGGCGTCTATGTAGCTAGTGGGCTGTCTTACTTATACCAGTATGCTGTCTTTCGCTTGCCAGTACTCTATTCATGGCTCCCGCTATCAGAAAACAGTTCGCCCGTGCGCTGTTATCATACAGCACACGGGCGAAACATGTATTTATGATAGAGAAGTATTATTTCTTCTTCTGGGATTTACGATTGGCTCTCTGCTGGCGATACTTTGCTTCTGACGGGCAGAGCCACTACCGTGAGCACCCGTTATGTACTTTTTCTTCTTGGCTTTGGTCTTCACCTTGTCGTCGTCATCCTTCTTAGGACCACCGCCGCCTTTGAAGACCATACCGCCCATGATAATATCGTCAATGTCACTCATACCTTATTATATTATAAATTAATGATGGAAGAGGCGAACGTGAGTAAACGCCATAGCGATGCCGTACTTGTCGCAGGTATCAATAACATGATCGTCACGGATACTACCGCCTGCTTCTGCTATGTATTCAACACCACTCTTGTGAGCACGCTCAATATTGTCGCCGAATGGGAAGAAAGCATCACTACCTAATGATACACCCTTGTTCTGTGCAATCCAAGCCTTCTTCTCCTCGCGGGTCAATGGCTCAGGCTTCTCTGTAAAGAACTGCTCCCAAACGCCGTCCTGCAATACATCCTCCCACTCATCAGAGATATAGACATTGATGGTATTGTCGCGGTCGGCACGACGGATCTTCTCCTTGAAAGGCAGGTTCATCACCTTAGGACACTGGCGCAACCACCACTCATCAGCCTTAGAACCAGCCAGACGGGTACAGTGGATACGGCTCTGCTGACCGGCACCGATACCGATAGCCTGACCATCCTTTACGTAGCATACAGAGTTACTCTGAGTATACTTCAGGGTGATGAGCGAGATAATCAGATCGCGCTTAGCCTCAGGAGTGAAAGTCTTGTTCTTGGTAGGAACATCCTCGAAGAGAGCAGGATCATCGAACTTCACCTCGTTGCGTCCCTGTTCAAAGGTAACACCGAACACCTGCTTGTGCTCGATAGGAGCTGGCACATAGTCAGGATCAATCTTGATAACGCAGTAGGTACCCTTGCGCTTTTCCTTCAGAACCTCGATAGCCTCAGGAGTGTAGCCTGGAGCAATGACACCATCGCTCACCTCACGCTTGATGAGGAGGGCTGTAGCCTCGTCGCATACATCGCTCAGCGCAACAAAGTCGCCATAAGAGCACATGCGGTCAGCGCCACGGGCACGAGCATAGGCACAAGCCAATGGAGAAAGCTCAAACTTGACATCATCAACGAAGTAAATCTTCTTCAATGTGTCGCTCAGAGGCAAGCCGATAGCTGCACCGGCAGGAGAAACGTGTTTGAAACTAGCGGCAGCAGGCATTCCTGTAGCAGCCTTGAGCTCCTTGACCAATTGCCAGGAATTGAAGGCATCCAGGAAGTTGATGTAGCCAGGACGGCCGTTGATCACTTCGATAGGAAGCTCCCTTCCGTCATCCATATAGATGCGAGAAGGTTTCTGATTTGGATTACATCCGTACTTAAGTGCTAATTCTTTCATCTTCTAAGAAATGTATTTTGGAATTTGGCGCAAAGTTACAAAAATGATTGAGATATTGGACTTCTGTTCCGTAAAAAGCCCTAAAAAACAGCATTTTTATGATATAAAGCATTTTTTTTACCCCAAAACATAAAAAAGTCGGGAAAAATGTACTCTGTTTCATTCTTTTTCAGTACTTTTGCTTCCAGTTAGTAAATATGAGAGGATTGTTATGAAACAGGATTTGAAAGTCCTTGCTGAACACATAGAAAAGAAGGTTGGCAAGGCACATGTTTTCCACAAAATGTGGGATGTTTTGAAAGGGAAGGAGAAGCTTCCCGCCAGACTTTGGACAAGTTGGCGCTGCTCGCCGGATTCCAGAGTTGGGATGATTTCCAAGGTGCTTTGCACGGCACGGAGGATGGGCTCGTGAATTATGATGCGGGCGAAAAATAAAAGAATGGAACATGGTTGGTTTAGCTGTCAACCATGATTGGTTTGACGTTTTTTGTTAAAATTGTAGATATAAAAAAGGGAACCCAGTCGTGAGACTAGATTCCCTTTATTTTTTTCTGATTAGGTCTCCTAAGAAAAATTATTCTGCACCCTTAGCTACAGTCTTCTTCTCAGCGATACGAGCCTTCTTACCAGTAAGCTTACGCAAGTAATACAACTTAGCGCGACGAACCTTACCATGCTTGTTCACCTCGATAGAATCGATAGCTGGTGACTCGATAGGGAAGATACGCTCAACACCTACAGTACCAGACATCTTGCGAACTGTAAAACGCTTCTTGTCACCATGACCAGAGATCTTGATAACAACACCACGATAGAGCTGGATACGCTCCTTAGTACCCTCGACGATTTTGTAAGCGACTGTGATAGTATCACCTGCCTTGAACTCAGGGAACTTCTTGCCGGTTGCAAATGCTTCTTCAGCAACTTTAATCAAATCCATTTTTTGTATAAAATTAAAAATTGTTTGTCGTTCCAACGCAACATGGACTTGGACAACACTTCTGCCCAGACAACAGCGGTTACGCCGAAAAGCGGGTGCAAAGTTACTACTTTTTCCTGTATCTCGCAAATTTTCAGACACTTTCTTCACTTTTTCCCTTTGTTTTTTTATTTTCTTTACTTCTACAATAGAATTTTCTTGCCGATTTTGCCGATTTTGTAGATTTATTTTG
>ENA-OQBJ01000195-OQBJ01000195.1-human-gut-metagenome-genome-assembly--contig:-NODE-195-length-32826-cov-10.370256_pt1 | contig 32826 bp, 43 predicted proteins | sample MGYA00242743_ERZ504545 | MGnify/ENA primary metagenome ERZ504545 (study PRJEB26092, sample SAMD00036252) | human gut metagenome | host: Homo sapiens | study: EMG produced TPA metagenomics assembly of... | reverse complement strand
TGCATATCGTGCGCGCGCGTACCTCCGACAAAGGCGATAAGCCCTGGGGTATCGGCGATGCGCTCGAAGTCGACGTCGTATATCCACGAGACATCGTGGCCGTCGGCGCTGTTGTCGTTTAGGAAGAAGGCGCAGAGCTGCCGCCTGCGTCTTAATGGACTGGATCTGGCGATCGAAGCCACGGGATTCTTGGCCAGGTTGGCCTCGACGGTGCGGCCGGCAATATCCCAGCGGCCCATGCGTCCGCCGGCGGGCACATAAGAATCGAGCGCGGGCTGCAGGTGCGCTGCGTCCACGCCCAGCTCGCGCGCCGCAAAGAAGGCGGCGGCAACGTTATAGACCATGTATAGGCCGTTGTAGCGCGTGGTGATGTGCGTTGCGGGTGCGTCGGTATCGGGTCCAAAGTTCAGGTCAAAGCCGTAGCCGTTGCAGGTGAGCTCAACGTCCGCTACGCGACGGACCAGCGCGGGACGACCCCAGCCGCACGAAGGACAATGATAGGCGCCGAGCTGGCCGTACTGCACATAGTCGTACTCCAACGGCGCGTTGCACTGCGGGCAAAAACGCGAGTCGCTAATGCGATCGGACTCGGTGCCCGTGGCGCCGTCAATGCCAAAGGCGATGCTCATATTGGGGACGCGTGCGGCGATCGAGGCGCACAGCGGATCGTCGGCGTTATAGATGAGTGTCGTTGCCGGCGAAAGCTCTAGCGCGTGGGCGATGACGTCCTGGGTGTGGTCGATCTCGCCGTAGCGGTCCAGCTGGTCGCGGAACAGGTTGAGCAACACAAAGTATGTCGGCTTGAGCTTGGGCAGGACGCGCACCGTGTAGAGCTCGTCGCACTCAAAGACGCCTACACGCTTGCTGCTGGCGGTTCGCTTAAGGTTGCCGCGCGCCTCGAGCAACGCGCCCACCACGCCCGGCTCCATGTTGTTGCCCGCGCGGTTGCATACCACGGTGGCGCCGCTGGCGGCAACGGCGTCGGCGATGAGGTTGGAGGTGGTGGTCTTGCCGTTGGTGCCGGTGATTACCACGCTGCGGTCGACAAGCCCGCGAGGTCGCTCAGCAGCTCGGGGTCGATCTTCATGGCGATACGGCCGGGGAGTACGCCGCCCTGGCGCTTAAGGACGGAGCGCAGCCCCCAGCGGGCGATATCGCTCGAGGTGCAGGCGAGAGAAGAGCGGAAGTTCATGAAGCCGTTCCTAACATAGATGACATGGTCGTGGCGTTTGCGCCGTTAAAAGCCGTAACGGCGCGCAAATTCCTGGGCAAGCTGCGATACGTTTTCGCAAGCGTTGGCCCAGGGGGCAAAGTCGGGAGTATCCGAGATGATGCCGTCGGCTTCCCAAACTGCCTGATGCGAAAGGTCCCAGGGGTCGTGCGGTTCGGGCCGGCAGGGAAGGTACGGTGTCTGATACATGGGGTTCAGCAAAAAGAACGCGCCGCCCTCGCAGCGGTTGGCAAACTCGCGCAGCGCGCGTGTCGCCGGGCGCATCTTGTTCGTTTTGAACAGCAAGATCGTGCGGGCGAGCAGGTACCAGGGGGAGTCCTCGAGGACATCGGCCCCCATCTGTTCCTCGAGCTGGTGGGCCAGGGCAAAAAAGCCGTCCTCGTCTTCCAGGCGAGCGAGGGCGAGTAGCACGGTGCCTGCAGCTCGGGTGGGATAGCCTTCCGCCTTAAGAACACGGCGAGAATAGTTGGCGGCAGCACGGTAACGAGCGCTCGCCATGCACAGCTGCGAGATGGCCTCGAGCGTGTGGAGCCACCCGATAAGCGCCGGCTCGCTTACGGTGAGATCGGCCGCCGTTACGCCGTCCGTCAAAACCTTGTTGGCCCAGTAGTGTGGGGCCTCCATATCGAACCCGGGCACGCTTTGCTGCAGGTAATCGGCCGTGGTCGCCTCGAGTTTCATCAGGTCGCCCAGGCAGGCGTCGACGGGCGTGTCCGCCAAAATGATGGCGAGCAGCTGGGCATCGACGGCCAGCGCATCGACGCGGACAATCTTGAACAGCTCATCGCGCATATCGTCGAACAGGCGGTTGCGCGTCTGCTCAAACTCTTCGTCGCTGCCCATGTCCTCGATACGATGGAGCTCGTCGAGCAGGTGGCGGTGAACGCCGGCATAGGACAGCAGCGCCTGGGCATGCTCGGTCTGCGCATACTTGTGAGGGTTGACGCTCACGTCGTTATGGACAAGATCGCGTGCTGCATCGGTGAGTTCGGGGTGCGACGCAAGGTAGGCGCGCTCCAGGTAGGCGGGGATGTAGACGCTCGGATCCATTAGAGGTCTCCTCCCTTAAACGGCAAGCCCTGCTCGGCCGCCCGCAGGATGCGCTCGTCGATCTGGGAACGCACGATATCGTTGGTGGCGACCCAGGCGGCAAAGCTGGCGTTGTCGGGGGCGCCCAGGCCCTCCTGCAGAACCGGCGTCGCCTCGGACAGCGCAAGGACAAGCTCGTCGGTGGAGCCCGCATCCACGTTGACGCGGGCATAGACGCCATCGGGAAACTCGGTTTGGAAGTAGAGCGCCTCGGCTGCGTGCGGGCACGAGCGTGCAAGGATGCGCAAGTAGTGCTCGGCACCCTCGTAGTCCAGCTCGCGCCAGGCAGCGCTCATCAGCGCGATGAGCGTCCACGGGTCCAAGTCACGCTCCGCGTCCTTGGGACGACGGCGCAGCGGCGTGTTGGCGAGATAGGGGACGGAGTGGGCAGAGCGAAAGCGCTTGAGCTCCTCGGCAGGGTATTCGAGCTTTGCCATGGCAAGCATCGCAGTATGGCGGACGCCGGCGGGGTCGTTGGGCGCAAAGTCCAGGCTGCGGTTTGCGGCTTCGAGCGACATGCGATAGCGGCCGCTAATGAGGGCGCGCGATGCCAAGGCGGCAAGCCAGCGCAGGTAGGGACGGCGGGTCAGGTCGCCTGCGGCCTCACACTCGTAGGGTCCTGCGCCGAGGCAATCTTGAGCGCCAGGTCGTGCTCCACTTCGTCACACTTGGACACCAGATACTGTACGTACTCCTCGTTGGAGTTGGCGGTGAGGGCGGTCAGCATTCGCTGAGCGTCCCAGTTGGTCGGATCGAGCTCGGCCGCCTCGCGAAGCATGTTCTCGGCAGCGGCCTCTTCTTGCTCTGCCTGGGTATCGTCAGGGATAAAGGGAATGCGGTAGTCGACAGCCTCGACCACCTTGGCAATGAGATGCCCGGCGCGGTCGCGGTCGTGCACGATGAGCGGCGCGGGGTTGCGGGTGAATTGTTCCATCAGACGCTCTACGGCGGCACCATCGGTGAGCGGAATATTGTCGCGGCGCAAGGCCTCAAGAACGAGGCGATGGCAATCCTCTTGAATGGGATCGAATGCATGGGGCCTCCTTTGCTGCGGTTAGGGTTCAAATGTCTCTATATAAGGTTCTAGTTTACCCGCATGTGGCACACCGGGGGTGCCGCACTTGGACATGCACCTTTGCACCACGAAGACGGATGTCGCACAAATGTCGGCACCTTGGACGACTGAGTGGTATCACGGTGCCGCAAACGGTCGATTTTTGGCGGCGAACGGGGCGTATTTTGGAGGGGCACAGTCCTGCCCGGGATATGTGGTCAACCTTGATAAAACGTTTGCCCAGCTTGGGAGTATGAATGCCCCACAAGGGTCTTCAGGGATAGAAAAAACGTTTCATCATTGTCGGCTTTAGGTGAATAACTGACCAACCAGAACGGTAGAATAGTGTTTGTCTGAGCGTTGAGACGTTTAGACATCGCGCATTGTCATCGCCGGCAACGCGCAAAACGGTCCTAACGGAGCCAATCGGGTGCTCCGTTATATACGCAAGTCTAAGAGGGGCTTGTTTAGGAGGCACAGTATGGGACGTTTTACCAATCCTCGCGATCTGTACTTTGGTGAGGGCGCTCGCCACGAGGTGAAGAACCTCAAGGGCAAGAAGGCCATCATCGTTTCTGGCGGCAGCTCTATGCGCCGCGGCGGGTTCCTGCAGGACGTTGAGGCCGACCTTAAGGAAGGCGGCTTCGAGGTCAAGCTGTTCGAGGGCGTCGAGTCCGATCCGTCCATCGAGACGGTCATGAAGGGCGCCGAGGCCATGCGCGAGTTCGAGCCTGACTGGATTATCGCCATCGGCGGCGGCTCGCCCATCGATGCCGCTAAGGCCATGTGGGTCTTCTACGAGTATCCCGAGGAGTCCTTCGATAACATCATCCAGCCGTTCAGCTTCCCCGAGCTGCGTCAGAAGGCTCATTTCTGCGCCATCTCCTCTACCTCCGGTACCGCTACCGAGGTCACTGCCTTCTCCGTCATCACCGACTACGCAAGGGCATCAAGTACCCGCTGGCCGACTTCAACATCACCCCGGATGTCGCCATCGTCGACCCCGAGCTCACCTACACCATGCCTGCTAAGCTTTGCGCTCACACCGGCATGGACGCTCTGACCCACTGCATGGAGGCCTACGTTTCCACCTGCGCTTCTATGTTCACCGATGCCAACGCCCTGCACGGCATCCGCGAGATCGTCGAGTGGCTGCCCAAGTCCTATGCTGGCGACCATGAGGCCCGTCAGCACATGCACGAGGCTCAGTGCATCGCCGGTATCGCCTTCTCCTCGGGTCTGCTCGGCATCGTTCACTCCATGGCTCACAAGACCGGTGCAGCCTTTGAGAACGGCCACATCATCCACGGTGCTGCTAACGCCATGTACCTGGGCAAGGTCATCCAGTGGAACTCTAAGGATCCCCGTGCTGCCGAGCGTTACGCTTACGTGGCCAAGGAGATCCTGCACCTTCCCGGCGAGACCAACGAGGAGCTCATCGCTGCGCTCGTCCAGAAGATCCGCGACCTCAACGACCAGCTCAACATTCCGCAGTCCATCAAGGATTACGCGAATGGGGGCGTGAAGGTCGACGCCGAGAACCCGCAGATGGTTTCCGAGGAGGAGTTCCTCGCCAAGCTGCCCGAGATCGCCGCGAACGCCGAGACCGACGCCTGCACGCCGGAGAACCCGCGTGAGACCAAGGCTGCCGACTTCGAGAAGATCCTCAAGGCCTGCTACTACGACACCGACATCGATTTCTAATCGACTCTTGTTATCGTAACGAGGGGCTCCGCACGTATCTGTACGGAGCCCCTTTCTTTTTCTTTTAGAGAATGGGATAGTTATGGCTGCAATTTTCAATAGCCCCAGCAAGTACATCCAGGGTCCGGACGAGCTCGCCAAGCTCGGCTCCTATGTCGAGCCGCTCGGCGCTAAGGCCCTCGTCATCGTGACGCCTTCGGGCAAGAAGCGCGTCGGTGCCAAGATCGAGGGCGGTTTTGCCGAGCTAAGGCCGAGCTGCTGTTTGAGGACTTAACGGCGAGTGCTCCAAGAGCGAGGTCGATCGCCTGGTTGCACTCGCTCACGACAACGGTTGCGACATCATCGTTGGCGTCGGTGGCGGCAAGATCCTCGACACCGCCAAGGCCGTCGCCTACTACCTGGAGTCCCCGGTCATCATTTGCCCCACCATCGCTTCGACCGATGCCCCGTGCTCGGCGCTTTCGGTGCTCTACACCGACGACGGCCAGTTCGATAAATATCTCTTCCTTAAGGCAAACCCCAACATTGTCCTGATGGATACGACGGTTATCGCGGCGAGCCCGGTGCGCCTGACGGTTTCCGGTATGGGCGATGCGCTCGCAACCTACTTTGAGGCCCAGGCGACGCACGATGCCGATGGTGGCACTTGCGCCGGCGGCAAGGGCGGTATGGCCGGCCTGGCGCTCGCCAAGCTCTGCTATGAGACGCTTATGGCCGATGGCGTCAAGGCCAAGGTCGCGCTGGAGAAGGGTGCGCTCACGCCTGCCGTCGAGCATATCATCGAGGCCAACACGCTGCTCTCCGGTATTGGCTTTGAGAGCTCGGGCCTTGCTGCTGCTCATGCCATCCACAATGGTCTGACGATGCTGCCCGAGTGCCACGGCATGTACCACGGCGAGAAGGTCGCCTTCGGCACCATCGTCCAGCTGGTACTCGAGGATGCCCCGACCGAGAAGCTCGAGGAAGTCTTGGGCTTCTGCATTGAGCTGGGCCTGCCGGTCACGATGAAGGAACTTGGCGTTGCCGAGCTTACACGCGAGCAGGCCATGATTGTTGCCGAGGCCGCGTGCGCGCCCGATGACACCATGTGCAACATGCCGTTTGAGGTGACGCCCGAGATGGTCGCAAACGCCATCCTGGGTGCCGACGCTCTGGGCCACTACTATCTCATGGATGAGTAAATCAAGCTATGGAAGGGGCAAAGCAAGCAGATGGCTTTGCCCCTTTTTGCTATGGTGCAAAGGGGGCAGGTTACTTTGCACCAATCGTTGTTTGATGAAGGGCGGATTCTCGTATGGCGCTTCCTATGGTTTACGGCGGTCCCGGTCGGTATGTTCAGGGGCCGGGCGAACTTTCGCGTCAGGGCAGATATCTGTCATGGCTGGGGTGCTCCGACTATGTCCTGTTTGACCAAGGCACCGAGGATCGACTGTGCAAGCAGATCGTCGATGGATTTCTGGGCGAAGGTCTCAGCGAGCCGTTCTTTAAGATTTATGACGGTCCGTGCAGCGCGATTTCCGATGGCGACCTGCAGGGTGTTGCAAATGCGGTCTTTAGAAACGAGCGTAATATGGCCAACGAGCAGGTTAAGGTGACCGAACAAAAGCTCGTGCAGCTCATGTGCGAGGCATAGCTTGGCGCTTGATCTACCTTGTGCAATCGGGGCGGCGATAGGCCATGGGCTATTTGCCCAAAAGATGCGCCGCGTGTAATTTGCCCGAGGCGTGGGCCGATGGCGTATCATTATCTCTTGCTTGTTTGCACTGCTCAGGGAGGGGCCGCGCATGGCGCAGGAACACGATCTGTTTGATGACATTATCGAGATCAGCAAGGGTTTCGACTTTCTTAAAAACCCGCTTGGCGGTGTGACCGATGCACTCGATCCGTCGGCACCGCAGTGGAATCCTGCCGACTACAAGGAGCGTCCGCGCGGCAACACCATTCCGTGCCTGACCTGCAAAAACGAAAAGAGCGGCTGTACCGCGTGCATGGACGTGTGCCCGGTCAACGCCATCGAGGTCGAGGAAGACGCCATCGAGATCCTCGATTCCTGTCGCAAGTGTGGCCTGTGCGCCGCTGCCTGTCCGACTGAGGCGATCATCTCGCCGCGCCTGGCGCCCAAAAACCTGTATGACGACATTGTCTCGGCGGCTACAAGTCACGAGACCGCCTACGTTACCTGCACGCGCGCCCTTAAGCGCATGCCGCGCGAGAACGAGGTCGTCGTTGCCTGCGTGGGCGATATTACAGCCGAGACCTGGTTCTCGGTGCTGGCCGACTATCCCAACGTGAGTGTGTATCTGCCGCTGGGCGTGTGCGATAAATGCCGCAACACCGGTGGCGAGGACATGCTGGGCGAGGCGATTGCGAAGGCCGAGGAATGGGCTGGTACGGGTATGGGCCTGGAGGTCGACCCCAAGAGCCTCAAATGCCATAAGCGCCGCGAGTACGAGCGCAAGGAATACATGGAAAAGATCGCCCGTACCACGGGCCTGACCGTGACCAAACTCAATCCGGCGACGGCGGCACTGGCTTCGGTGACGCAGAAGCTCAAAGCCCATCGCCATCAGATCACCCAGCTGGAGCGCACGCTCAACACCATGTGCGGCACCACGACGACCAAGCGTCGCCGTTCGCTCACGCACGGGCGGCAGCTGGTGCTCTCGACGCTGCAAAACCACCCCGAGCTTGCCCAGAACATGCAGGTGAGCACGCCTGAGTGTGATTTTGACAAGTGCACGTCGTGTGGCGAGTGCGTCAATGTATGCCCTACGTTCGCCTGCGATTTGGTGGGAAGCGGCCGCTTTGCGTTGGAGTCCACGTATTGTTTGGGCTGCGGTGCCTGCGTCAAGGTGTGCCCCGAGCATGCGCTCAAGTTAGTTGAACATGACGCGTCCAATCTGGTCGTCGTCGATCCCGAAGCCGAGGAAAAGGCCGCCCAGAAGGCGAAGGCTCACGAAGAAGCTGAGAAGGTCAAGGCCGAGGCAAAGGCCAAGTTCGACAAGATGCTCGACCAGGTGGAAAAGCTCGCGGACTAGTCAGCGACCTCTATCTCTGCTTCATTCGTGCCGCCGTGGCGTCTGGGTTAGCCAGATGCTGCGGCGGCGCTATACTTATGCAGTTTGAAATGCTTGTACCAAAAGGAGCTGTCGTGTCCCTTTCCATCGGTATCGTGGGCCTGCCCAACGTGGGCAAGTCGACGCTGTTCACCGCGCTTACCAAAAAGACCGGCCTTGCCGCCAACTACCCGTTCGCCACGATCGATCCCAACGTGGGTATCGTCGACGTGCCCGATAGCCGCTTGCAAAAGCTCGCCGACATCGTCAACCCGGGTCGCATTGTGCCGGCGACGGTCGAGTTCGTTGACATCGCAGGCTTGGTGAAGGGCGCTAACGAGGGCGATGGTCTGGGTAACCAGTTCCTGGCCAACATTCGCGAGACCGACGCCATCTGCGAGGTCGTGCGCTACTTTAAGGACCCCAACGTCATGCGCGAGGTGGGCCGTACGGGCGAGTTCGTCGATCCCGCCGGCGATGCCGACACCATCATGACCGAGCTTATCCTGGCCGACATGGGCACGCTCGAGAAGCAGCTGCCCAAGCTCGAGAAAGAGGCCAAGCGCGACAAGGAGCTCATGCCCAAGTTCGAGGTCGCCAAGCGTCTGCTTGCCTGGCTCAACGAGGGCAAGCGCGCCGCATCCATGGAGATGACCGACGAGGAGCGCGCCGCTGCCAAGGGCCTGTTCTTGCTCACCATGAAGCCCATCCTGTATGTGGCCAACGTAGACGAGGACATGCTCAACGAGGACCTGGCGCCCATCGACGGTGTCAAGCCGTTGCCCATCTGCGCCAAAATCGAGGCCGAGCTTTCCGAACTCGATCCCGAGGACGCTGCCGACTACCTGGAGAGCCTGGGCCTGGAGCAGCCCGGTCTGGACGTGCTCGCGCAGGCTGCCTACAAGCTGCTTGGTCTGCAGTCGTTCTTTACGGCTGGCGAGATGGAGGTCAAGGCCTGGACGGTGCGTCAGGGCGCGACCGCTCCGCAGGCTGCCGGTGTCATCCATACCGACTTTGAGCGCGGCTTTATTAAGGCCGAGGTCATTGGCTACGACGACTACATCGAGCTCGGTGGCGAGCAGGGCGCCAAGGCCGCCGGCAAGCTGCGTATCGAGGGCAAAGAGTATGTCATGGCCGATGGCGACGTCGTGCACTTCCGCTTTAACGTGTAAGGACGACGCATATGTTTAAATACGGCAAAAAAGCTGGCTACATGGGTATTGCGTTGCTCGTGCTTGCGGTGATTCCGCTGGTGGTTGCAGCGTGTGTTATCCCCAACATTGGGCCCGAGGTGGCGACGAAGTTTAACGCGGCCGGTGAGGTGACGCGCTGGGGTAAGAGCTACGAGCTGCTGGCACTGCCGGTGCTCAACCTGCTGCTAAGCGTGGCGACGTACTTTACGGCGGGACGCCAGGCTAAAAACAATGATGACTCCGCCGCCATGGCACGCATCGTGTGCGAGCGCTACCTGCGCAACGGTTGCATCACGGGTGTGTTCCTCAACGTGATCAACGTTTACTTTATGTACTCGGCTATTACCGGAACGGGCTTTGGCTTTGGTTTCTAACTTGTTCTTCTAGGCAACGAGCCTGCACGCATATTCAATGGCTGCTGCGAGGCCGCCGCTCGATCGTGGTTTAAAGACCATGTCGGCGGCGGCCTCGTTTTCGTATCCGGCGCCGCGAAGGGTGAGCGCGGTACCGGCTTCCAGGAGAAGGGGCAGACCGCGTTGGCTGGTTGCGATTACGGCAGCCTGATTGAGCGAGCAGCTGTGCGCTTGGCATTGGATGGCAAGTTCGCCTTGCGCCGGGCAAGGGACCAGAACGGCGGCGACGCGACTTGATAGCAATGCAAATGCTGTGCGCTCATCGGGCGAAAGACATTCTGCTTCAACGGCGACGAGCTTGGGCGGTGCGCTGTTTGTGCGAAGCGTGGCTCGGTACGTGCGGACCGAAGAACCCGACATAGAAAACTCCTGTGTATTCGGCAAAACGTAAACTATAGTTTACGTTTATGTTCGGCTCCATTTCAAACTCGTCTGCATGGACGAACGCGCTAAACAGATTCTTGGCAGGCGGGTCGAAGAGACACGCAGGGACTTGGTATCTCCAAGGTTGATTTTTGTGTGGCGACAGGAATCAGCCGACCCTACCTCGACCGAATCGAAGATGGGACGGCAAATTTCACGCTCAAGGTTCTATTTAAGATCGCGCCCGCCCTTGGCATGACGGTGTCAGAGCTTCTCGAGGGTATCGAATAGGGGATACCCGTCGACAACTGAATTACGCCATCGGGATGCGGTCGTGGTTGACTTGGCTGTAGAACAGGCGCTGAATCTCGGCCGCATCACGTGACTGGCCGAGTGCCCACATGGTTTTGGCCACGAGCGTCTCGGTGGTCATGTCGTCGCCGCGCAAAATGCCCGGATGATCGGCGTAGGCACGGCCGACCTCATAAACACCCAGGTCAAGGCCCTCTTCGGGGACCTGCGTGGTCATAACGACAGTGCGACCCGAATCGACCCAGTTAAAAATCGCCTCCTGAAACGACTCACCGGACTCACCAAACTCGGGGATACCGCCAATGCCAAAGGTCTCCAGAATCACAGCGTCGTAGCTATCGGCAAGAGCGTCCAGGATACCCGGGTTCACGCCGGGTGTCAGCTTAAGGACAAATACGCGCGGGTCGATGCTGTCGTAGAAACGAACCGGGTTCTCGTCCTGGTGAGTGCCGTGGAGTCCGTTGCGAACGATGCGGTCGTTGCGGATATAGGCAATGGGCGGATAGTTGACGCTAATGAACGCGTTAAAGCTCATGGTGCGCTGCTTGCGGGCGCGCGTGCCGGCAATGGCTACGCCGCCAAAGACAATCGAGACGTCGTGCGAATGCTCGTCGAGCGCATAGAGCAGGCTCTGGTACAGGTTGAGCTTGGCGTCGGTAAAGGGATTGCCCATGGGCTTTTGCGAGCCGGTGAGTACGATGGGCTTGGGGCTGTCCTGAATCAGATAGGAAAGCGCCGCCGCGGTGTAGCTCATGGTGTCGGTGCCGTGCAGAATCACGAAGCCGTCGTGGTCGGCATAACCCTCGACGATGACGTCGCGGATACGCATCCAGTCGCTCGGACGCATATTGGTGCTGTCGATGTTCATGGGCTGCACGACGTCGAGCTCGCAGAGGCCCGAGATCTCGGGGACGCTCTGGGCGAGCTCCTCACCGGTCAGGGCGGGGGAGAGGCCGTTGCCGTCCTCGGTCGATGCGATGGTGCCGCCCGTGGCGATGAGAAGGATGCGCTTCATGCTGGTATTCCTATCGTATTTGCCGCCGCAGAGGCGGAGTCGTTCGGCAGTATTGTGGCACAGGGCGTCCAATGTTCAAACGTAATACATCATCTGTAACGTTTAGTAACACTTCAATTGCCGTCAAATAAGGGCCAGGTCGTGCGTTTGCCGTGCGCTGATGGCTGCGAGGGACGAGAAACCCCATATAACGTGTACACTATGAAAGTTATTTTCGTTCATTCACGCGGGTGGGCACCGGCTCCCCGCCAACAGGAGGGGAAACCATGGATCAAAAGGCTTCCGCAAAGGTCCTCGTACTCGACTTTGGTGCGCAGTACGGTCAGCTCATTGCCCGTCGCGTCCGCGACCTCAACGTGTATTCCGAGATTGTCCCCTGCGACATCTCGGCCGACGAGATTCGCGAGATGAACGCCTCTGCGCTCATCCTTTCCGGCGGCCCGGCTTCTGTGTATGCCGAGGACGCTCCGTCCATCGACCCCGCCATCTTTGACCTGGGCCTTCCCGTCCTGGGCTTTTGCTACGGCCATCAGATCACGGCCGTGACGCTCGGCGGCAAGGTCGGTCACTCCGAGGTGGGCGAGTACGGCCGCGCCACTATTACGCGTACTGCCGGCGCCAAGCTCTTTAACTCCACGCCCATGGAGCAGACCGTGTGGATGAGCCACCGCGACGCCGTGTCCGAGGTGCCCGAGGCTTTACCGTTACCGCCAGCACCGACGTGTGCCCGGTTGCCGCCATGGAGTGCGTCGAGCGCAAGATTTTCACCACGCAGTTCCACCCCGAGGTCAAGCACTCCGAGTACGGTCAGCAGCTGCTGAGCAACTTCCTGTTTGAGATCTGCGGCCTGGAGCCCAACTGGAGCATGGACAACCTGGTCGAGACCATGACGGCCGAGTTCCGCGAGAAGGTCGGCGACGACCGCGTGATTCTGGCCCTGTCCGGCGGCGTCGACTCCTCCGTCGTGGCAGCTCTTGGCGCCCGCGCCGTGGGCAAGCAGATGACCTGCGTGTTCATCAACCACGGTCTGCTTCGCAAGGGCGAGCCCGAGCAGGTGGAGGAGGTCTTCACCAAGCAGTTCGATGTCGACTTTATCCACGTCCACGCCGAGGACCGCTATGCCGAGCTTCTGGCCGGCGTGACCGAGCCCGAGGAGAAGCGCCGCATCATCGGTACGCAGTTCTGGAAAGAGTTCTTCGCCGTGGCGCAGCAGCTCGAGACCGATGGCAAGCCGGTCAAGTACCTGGCTCAGGGCACCATCTACCCCGACATCATCGAGTCCGGCGCTCGCAAGACGGGCGGCAAGACGGCCACCATCAAGAGTCATCACAACCTGATTCCGTTCCCCGAGGGCGTGCACTTCGATCTCATTGAGCCGCTCGATCACTTCTTTAAGGACGAGGTTCGCGCGCTTGGTCTGGCGCTGGGCCTGCCGGGTCACATCGTGTTCCGTCAGCCCTTCCCGGGCCCGGGTCTTGCTATCCGCATCATCGGCGCGGTCGACAAGGAGAAGCTCGAGATCCTCAAGAACGCCGACGCCATCGTGCGCGAGGAGCTCGACGCCTACAACCAGCACCTGTTCGAGCAGACCGGCGAGCGCAACTCCGAGCACAGCTGCTGGCAGTACTTTGCGGTCCTGCCCGACATTAAGTCCGTCGGCGTTATGGGCGATGAACGCACCTACCAGCGCCCGATCATCCTGCGTGCCGTCGAGTCCAGCGATGCCATGACTGCCGACTGGGCCAAGCTGCCCTACGACGTCCTGGCCCGCATCTCCGGCCGCATCGTTGCCGAGGTTCCCGGCGCCAACCGCGTGTGCTACGACATCACGTCCAAGCCGCCCGCGACCATCGAGTGGGAGTAGAAAATTTCTTAGTTATGGGGGTATAGATTTGATTCTCTTTAGGATACACCCCCCCCATAACTATATGAATTGACCTGCTGACTCCAATGAAGATTGGAGGGTAACGGCCAGGGGTGACGGCCCAGCGCGTGCTATTTTGCGAGCTATGCGCATTGAAAGCGACCTTTCGTGGTATAAACTACTTGCCGGAAGCCGCGGCTTTCAGAGTACGGCTTACGTGTACGTTTAACCTCCGTGGGCGACGGGGTGCCGCAAGGCGTAGAATATCGCCCACCTGTAGGGGCCTGCAGCGATGCGGGCCCCGCTTCGTATGAAGGGGGCGTAACCGATGAAGATCGTATCCATCTCCCAGGACTTCTTCGACCTCGTCGAGGGCGACCGCGAACTTATGCTTAAGCACAATCGCCCCTGCATCGTGGTGGTGAGGCTGCGTTTCCGCGGGAAGCGCAGGGACTTCGCCGTGCCGCTGCGTTCCAATATCGCCCCCAACGTGCCCAAAGACCAGTACTTTGCGCTGCCACCCCGCCCCACGACGCGCCCCGGCTGCCGCCACGGCATCCACTACATCAAGATGTTCCCCATAACTAAGGCCTACCAGCGCCGCTTCAGGACCGAGGGCTCGGCCTACTACGAGACACTCCAGCGCATCATCGACGGCAACACCAAGCGCATTGTCTCCGAGTGCCAGGTGTACCTAGACCGCTACGAGCGCGAGGGAAGGCCCCGCTTCGCCGTTGACATCGATCGCATCGTGGGCCTGCTGGAAGGCAAGAAATAGGCGCCTCAGCTCAATCCCGAGCCAAGTGGAACCGCTCCGCATTTTTGAACGCCGCGCATCCCAAATATCCGAGAAACAGGCCATGGGGTGCGGCGGCGCGCCCGTGCCCGAGGGAAATCGAGGGCTATTTCGACTTCGTTGTTCCGCCGCTCGAGGGCTTCTGGTGGCAAGACCACACCGATGGCGAAATCGATTATGCGCGGAAGGACGACTTCAGCTTCATCTCATGCATCCGCCTGCCCGACTTCGTCACTCGCGAGGACTTCGACTGGGCCGTTTCGGAAGCCGCCGCCAAAAAGAAGCTGGACTTCTCGGCGGTCGAGCTGCTGAGGGTCGACGAGGGCCTTTGCGTTCAATGCATGCACACCGGGCCCTACGACGCGAGCCGGCGACCATAGACGCCATGCGCGCATTCGCGGCGGAGCAGGCTACGCCCCCGACTTCTCCGAATCCCGCCTCCATCACGAGATCTACCTCTCCGACCCGCGCAAGTGCGCGCCGGAGAAGCTCAAGACCGTGATCCGCCATCCCATCAAGGCGATGTAGCGAAACGAGCGGCGCCGCGCGCTCCGAGTGCTCGCAATTGCGGACCGGCGAAAATTGCACAGGTTGTCCAGTCTTCCGGCACGCACTTGGCCGGGCCGATGGCGCATCGCCTTCTCAGTTTCGAAACTATAAAACTATTCGAGTTTCGAAATCGAGAACGAGCGGATGATGGCATGGGTAGACCGCGACGCATACATGAAATGGCTCTGGGCGCTCGAGGCACCCGGGACATCAAGGTGATCACGGGGATGCGCCGCTCCGGCAAGTCCGAGCTCATGAAGGCGTTCTCGTCCTCTGTTGCTCGGAAGTTACCGTGCCCTTTGAGATAGAGGCTAAAACTCAAAGCCCTGAGTTTCGTTTTATACGAGAGCCATAGCAAAGCCGCTAGCGACCGTGGTGGGTAAATGCGATGATATCAGCCGGGCCTGTCTTCCTGATTCACGCCTTTGTTGAGTCAACGGAAAACAACTAACGAGGAGGAGCCTATGATTGGGCAAATCTATCATGTCGGATTGACCGTCAGCGACCTGGACCGTTCCGTGACGTTTTATCGGGATGTGCTGGGCCTTCGGTATCAGGGGGAGATCCTGATGGAGGGAAAGGAGACGGAGGCGATATTCAGGCGGGAAAACTGCAAGGCCCGGGTTGCTTATCTGAACGGCTCGGATCAGCTGCATATGCCGCCGGTGGAGCTCATCCAGTTCGTGAATGATGATGTCCAGCGCATCCCCATGGACCTCTTCACCACCTCCATTTCGGAGCTTTGCTTCTATACGGAGGATGCCGACAGGGCCTATCAAAAACTGGTGGAGCAGGGTGTGGAGTGCTTTTCCTCTCCCCAGGAATTTGATTTTAGGCAGGAGGGCTTTGGCCGGAGCAAGGCCTTCTACCTCCGGGACCCAGATGGAATCATATTGGAGATCATGCAGCCGCTGGATAATTGATCTTTTGCTCCGGCGCGGATCGCATCCTGTATCAGGATGCGATCCGTGTGATCGGCACTGTGCCAAACGTGCCTATCCGTCCGGCCAGGAAGATGCTATAGATATGCTTCCTATTTGGACTTTTGATAATCGCATAGTCCATGGTGGGCATTCCGTCGGCGATGGCGGTGATGATGGTTAGTCGCTCGGTTTATCCCAGTGCCACGTCCGGCGCCATCATGATGCCGAAGCCCATAGCAAAGGCAAGCGTGCCAAGGTTGGAATGCTTGCCTTGGGACATTTCCGGAATCAGCTCCTCCACTACCACATAAAGCATTGCACCTGCGGCAAAGCTCAGTAAATACGGAAGGGCCGGGACGATTAGCCCTGCGCCAAGAATGGTCAGCACAGCCCCGATTGGCTCTACGATGCCGGAAAGCACACCGCCAACAAACGCCCGTCCCTTGCTCTCGCCCTCTGCCCGGAGCGGCATGGAGATGATGGCCCCCTCCGGAAAGTTTTGAATGGCAATGCCAATTGACAGCGCCAGAGCGCCAGTTGCCGTGATTTGCGCGCTGCCAGAGAGGGCCCCCGCGTAGACGACCCCTACGGCCATTCCCTCCGGGATGTTGTGAAGCGTCACAGCCAGCACCATCATGGTCGTTTTTTTGAGCTGACTTTTCGGCCCCTCTGCCTGGTTGCTTTTAGCATGGAGGTGGGGAATCAGGTGATCCAGTCCCAGCAGGAACAGAATGCCGATCCAAAATCCGACAAACGCCGGAACAAACGAGAGCTTTCCCATCCATGCAGCCTGTTCCATCGCAGGAATCAGCAGACTCCATACAGAGGCTGCCACCATTACGCCGGCGGCAAAACCGGTCAAAATGCGCTGCAGGACGTCGCTGAGCTGTTTGCGCATAAAGAATACGCAGGCCGCGCCCAGCGCTGTACCGAGAAAGGGGATCAGGATGCCGTAAACGGTTTGGCTCATGTAGTTGGCCGCCTTTCTCATATCCGTTTCTTTTTGTACCCGCAGTCGCAGTAGGGCCGCCGGAGGCCAGGGTATGCTCGCGCACAAAATCCGTCACGCCGCCCGCTTCGCTCATGGTGTAGTCCAAATGGCACATGGCGGGTGTCAGGTCATAAAGTCCCAGCTCTTTCATCAGTGTGCAGATGCCGCACTTTGTAAAGCGCCCCTCATAGCCGCTGCCGTCCGGGTACTCGATGAAGTCCATATTCCACGAATACGGGTTGCGGTCGGCGGCTTTCAGAGTGGCAGCGCTTCATTCCGGCAATATCCTTGGGCGTGAACTTCGACTTGCCACTTTGGCGGCAGAACCATTTCATCAGCAGCGTCATCTGAGATTTCCCATAGTAGTCGGTAAGGCTTTCCACATCGGGACGGCGTGGCATGGAGAGGACAAACGCCCCCAGCATGGCGCAGCCAATGATGTTCATGCTGAACCGATCACCTTTTTCAAATTCGGGCAGCTTTGCGATGATCTCACGGTACTTCGGCTTGGCCTTTTCCGTGATCTTACGTGCGATGTCCGGGTCGTAGCCCAGCACCGCCGTCAGCTGCGCTTGAAAGGACTTCGCAAAGACTGCCCACATGGCCATGGGCATTCCCATCCAACGCATCTCACTTCGCTCCTTTCCATTCTGCCAGAGTCCGGTTCATCCGCTTCTCAATGTCTTTCCGGGTTTGGCTGCACTCCTTGGAATATTTTTTTGCCGCCTGAAACGCCAGCTTTACAAACAGGCGGAGCCAACCGGCAGCATGATTTTCAGCATTCCCTCAGGGAAAACGAAGTGGGTGCCGCGAGCGCAAAGCCATTTTGCAGCCGAGCGGGCAAGCCGATCCTCCGGATCGTCCCCGATCATGGCGATCACCGCGCAGCTCGAATCATCGGCGCACGGCCAATACGCGCCGTAGAAGCCGGAGGTCTCCACATCAAAGTGCAGGTGCTTCATTGCTTCCCTTCAAATCCGATCTTTACGATCTGCATGTTCATCATCCGGTCGCCAATTCTGGCAAGGAAGCGGAAAAGTCTGCTGACCGACGGGTCTTTCAGGTCGTGGTAGCCCAACATATACCCACGGCTGGAAATACGCATATTCTCGCCCCACGGCGCAAGCTCACGCTCCGCGTCCGAAACGGCGAAGTATGCGCCGCATCCTTGATTTCCGCATCTTTCAGCCACGTCTTCAGCATCAGTTTCACCGCTTTTTCGTTGGCAGCGTCAAAGACAAGCACGCTGCCCGGAAAAGCGTCTGCCATGGCCTGTGCCAGTGTCATCACCTGATCTTTCAGAAAATAGTAGAACACGCCGGACGCAAAGAACACCGCACCGCCGGATGCGTCGATCCTTTCAAACCACGACGGATCGTTCAGGTCACAGGGAATGTTCGCTTCCCGCTCTCTGGCGGGAAGAAGCTCATTCCGGATTGCGATGACGTCCGGAAAGTCCAGATTGTAGATCCTGCATTTGCCGTTGTCACAGACACGGCCGGTGCAGTCCAACCCGCAGCCCAGATTGACCACCGCTGCCGTAGGGTGCGTTTTCAGATAGTGTCGCACCTCATAGGCAAGGTCGTTCTGCCGCATGGCGACCTCAAGCGCGCCGAAGCGTTGCAGCAGGCTGGAGGACTTTTGCTCCAAGGCGGAAAAATCATAATCCAACGCGCTAACAAGTTGCCGTGCCGCCTCATCCTGGTACAAACTTGGGTACAGCTCTGAGCGCATACAGCGGAATGATCAGCGTCTCCTGCACCGTGTTCTTTTCAATTTTATAGCGCACAGTCATCCTCCTGTATCACCCCACACCCTAAGGTGCTCGTCCGCAAGCAGCGCCTTCTCAGTGTTGATGGTGTTTTCTCCCCGTCACACACAGCCAGTTTTTCGTCTTATGAATCTGGATGTCATTAAATCCGGCCTGCTCCAAATATGCCTTCAGCTCGGTATCTTTATAGATGGTCATGCCGCCAATGATATCCGTCCACTTTTTGTCTTTGTTTGTATCCCCGTTGCTTTCATTGCAGATCAGAAACGTCCCGCCGGGCTTCAGCACCCGGTAGACTTCCTGAAAGCACTTCGGCAGATCCTGCCAGAAATAGACCGTTTCGAAGGCTGTGACCACATCAAAGGACGCATCCGTAAAACCCATTTGTGCCACACTGCCCTGACATACGGTGCAGCGTCCGTCCCGAATGGCGCGCTGATTCAGCTTTCGGGCCTTCTCCACGCTGATTTCGGAATAATCAATGCCCTCGACAATCCCTTGTGGGCAGTTCTTCAGCAATCTCTTAATGTTTGCCCCGCCGCCGCAGCCGCAGTCCAGCACTTTGGCATCCGGTGAGAGATGCAGGAATTTAAGTCCCCATGTTGCCACAGGTGTATGCCCAAGATTCATCATGGAAACCATGATTCTGCCACCAAGGCTACAGGCTTGCGGGTATTTTCGAAGAATGACATTTTCGCGTCACTCCTTTTCCAGAGTGATGATTTTATTGGACATGTTCCGCACGGCAGGCAGCTTGTCCAGTAGCTTATAGATCGGCGAAAACGCCGCCATACCCTCCGTCAGACGATCCAGCACAATGGTGCGGGCAATAGCTCTGCTGTGCATGGCGGCATCCTTGTCGGCAAGGGAAAAATCGTAGTCCAGCATCTCAATGATTTCCTCCGCTTTTGCATCGTGAATGGTGCCGCGCCCCCGGCTCTCTTTCGCTCTTGCATAAACGGTTTGCAGCATGGTCTCCGGCACGCCGGAGAGCCTGATCTTTTCTTTCATGTCATAGTTCCTTTGATTTCACGCACTCTGCGTAAGCCAACGGGAACGAGGCTTTCAGCACGGTGCTTTTCTGTACCGTCCAGCCGTTTTCCCGCAGAAATGCAAGATATTCTTCGCTCGTCCACTTGCTGTGCAGCGGAAAGCCCGCCAATTTCATGAAAAATGCTTTGACCTTTCCGAAGATAGCGTTATCCGCATGGGTGAAGGTCGGCGCAACCAGAACGCCGCCGTCCCTCAGCACGCGACGAATTTCAGAGAGAGCTTTCTTTGGCTCCGGCACGATGTGCAGGGCATTGGCCACAATGATCACGTCAAAGCTACCATCCGCATAGGGGAGGTGAAACATATCCTGCACGGAGAAATGCAGCTTGGCGGATCGGTTGCACCGCCGCGCTTCCGCGATCATCTCCGGCGATGCGTCCGTAGCCTCGATATGATTGGCGCTGCTCACGATATTTTTAGCGATCGAGCCTGTGCCGGTGGCCAACTCCAGCACCGATTTGTGCTGTACCACAGGGCGCAGCAGCTCGTACAGCCGCTCGTAAGCCGCTGCGTCCTTGCGCATGAAGCAGTCGTACCGCCCGGCGTTTTTATCCCAAAAATCTTGACTGTTCCTCATGATTTCATCCTCACAACGACATGTTAACTCTTTCTAACTTATCTGGCTCGAGTTGTCTGTCAACATTTGAAGATTGGAGGGTGACGGCCAGGGGTGACGGCCCAGCGAGTGCTATTTTGCGAGCTATGCGCATTGAAGTCGATCTTTCCTGGTATAAGATGGTCATCGCCATCCGGCGCCTGTCGACGTGGAGCTGTAACGCGCCCACCCATCGAGCCCAAGAGCACCACCGAATTACCCTTTTGCATTCCTAACCAAAGGACCCCGCGTCGAAGCCCCTTGAGCATAGGGCGGCATTATCGAGCGTGAGCGTTTTCGTAGGCCTCTTTGATGCCTTCCGGCAAGCCGTCGGGAATCAGCGCCTTCAGCTCAGCCTCGTTGTTGCCTGATTCAGCTGCTCGTAGTACCAGCATTTGAACTTCAGCATGTCCAGCGCGCGGTTCATGTTCGCGATCTCCGATTCCATGTGGGCCTTCCGCTCCTCAAACATGGCCTTGCGCTGGGGGTATGTTGATGGGCCTTCCGCGCACCATTCCATGAACAGCCGGATGTCCTTGATTTCCATCCCCGCTTTCTTGAGGCATTCGATGATCCGAAGCGCCTCGAGTTCCGTATCGCCGAATTGCCGAATGCCGGACGTCCGCTCCAATGCCGGGAACAATCCCTGCTTGTCGTAATAGCGCAGCGTTGAGGCGGGCAAGCCGAACATCTCCGACACCTGTCCGATTGTGTACATGGCTCCTCCGAATCAATCCCGAATTCATTCCTTGACCTAAAGTCAGGTTTAGGTATTACCTTCATTCTCGTCATTAGAACAGGGATTGCAAAGGGTGTTCCGTAATGCGGAAACAGATTTGCACCTAAACCATCGACAGGGGGAGATCGATCATGGCAATTAAACAGACGGCAGGCAGGGATGCCCTGGGGGACTTTGCCCCCAAATTCGCACAGCTCAATGATGACGTGCTGTTCGGCGAGGTGTGGAGTCGAGAAGACGGGCTTTCCCTTCGAGACCGCAGCGTGGTGACGGTTGTGGCCCTGATGGCACAGGGACTGACGGATTCCTCGTTCCAATACCATCTGATGTCCGCAAAGAATAACGGTGTAACCAGGGCGGAGATAGTGGAAATCCTTACCCACGCCGCGTTTTACGCGGGGTGGCCCAAGGCATGGGCGGCCTTCCGCATGGCAAAGGGGGTCTGGGCGGATGACGATGCCGCTGATGCAAAAGCCGAGCACCAAAACGAGATGGCATTTCCCATCGGTGCCCCCAACGACGCATTCGCGAAGTACTTTATCGGGCAAAGCTACCTCGCGCCTCTCTCCACCGAGCAGGTCGGCGTCTACAACGTGACCTTCGAGCCCGGCTGTCGCAATAACTGGCATATCCATCACGCCAAAAGCGGCGGCGGCAGATTCTTATCTGTGTGGCTGGCCAAGGGTTTTACCAGGAATGGGGCAAGCCGGCGCAGGAGCTGCACCCCGGCGATGTGGTCAACATCGCCCCAGGGGTGAAGCATTGGCACGGAGCCGCTCCCGACAGCTGGTTCTCCCATCTCGCGCTGGAGGTTCCGGGCGAGGAGGCCTCCAACGAGTGGCTGGGGCCTGTGGACGACGAGGAATATCTCAAAGCGACTAACAAGGAGGCTTAAATACCTTCGCCGTCCGCGCCGCCGAGAGCAGGGCGCCCAAATCGGCCTGGATCGCCCCTGCCTTGCTTCCAAGCTGCAACGGAGCCGAGCCGCCCGAGATGTTTACGCTCAAAAGGTGCGCATCCGGCAGCTTCGCGGTCATGCTCCAGAACGGGAGCGTGATGATGCCGGGGGTCATCTCGCCCACGCCGAGCTCCAGCAACAGCACGCGGCGATCGCTGCGCTCGCGCACGAAGTGCTCGTATCGTCCGAGGCTCTCGCGCCAGGCCGCACCCTGCAGAAACGTGTCGTCGCGCACCCACGGCACAAGCTGCCAGCCGCAATGCGGGCATCGGGGGATATCCTCGCTGAGGACCTCGAACCCCGCCATGCCCGCGAGCATGCGTTCGACGTAGGGGCTCGCGTCGAAGAGCTCGTCGCAGCATGGCTGCTTGCATTGAAGGTGCGCGAAGCTTCCCTGATAGTTGCAGATCCTCTCGGTGGGAAACGTCTTCTCGACTTGGGTGTCCACATTGGTGCTCAGGATGAAGTAGTCCTTATGGCCGATGAGGACCGTAGGTCGAGATAGGGCTGCGAGGCCAGCTCGCGCAGCATGAAGTCGATGTATCGCGCATAGTATGCCCATCGCTGCTCGAGGCTGGGGTAGAGGTGGTAGAAGCCGTCGAAAAGGCTCTTGAAGCCAAAGGCTTGCTGCCAGTCCGTCATTCCGGCGCGCGCCATGCCTGCGCGGTTGTAATGGTTGAACCCGGCGGCGCTTGACATGCCCGAGCCGATGCCGACGATGATGGCGTCGGCATCGTCGATAAGGCTTCGAAGCTATACGCTTCCCTCTCTAGAGACGGCATTGGGCAATCTCCTCGAAAGTCGGGGCCATATCGCCGTCAACGAGAATCGTCTCGCACGATGCATCGGGCGCCATAGCCTGGCTGTAGTTGAACACGATGTAGGTGGCGTGCTCGCAGACGTTCGCGATCTGGGCGAGCATGTGCTTTATGATGCCGTTGCGCAGTCCCACGCCAAGTTCGAGGATGGCGACCCTGCCGTTGCGATGGGCTTGCACAAGGCGCTCGAGCTCCTCGAGCTGGGTCATGGCGAGGGCGTCTGGATGGGCGAGGCGCCGCTCGTCAACCGACGTGCGCGTGCTCCCCTCAGTCTCGAGCACGCGCTCCTCGTCGAACCCGGCGCGCGCGAAGTGCCCGTCGATGTTGCATGTGACCACGAAGGTGTCGGCGTGCTCCGTAAGACGCCGCAGCCCGTTCATGAGCGAGCCGGGCTCATATTCGAGATACTCCTTTTGATGGAACCGCTCGGCCCATCGGCGTCGCACGCTGGCATCCGGGGAAGCGAGCCCCTGCAGTATGCAGCCGATGCCGTCTGCCTGAGCGAGGTCGCCGTACGCCTCTTGGAAATGAGCATCGGCGCAGAAAAGGTTGAGCCCCTCCGCCATGTCGAGTCCGTTGCTAGCGCCGATGATGACAAGATCCGCTTCGGCTAGCGCCCTGCCTATGCGAACTGCTTTCGCCGTCTCCATGCGCTACCTCCCCAGCGTCTTGCGCACGTCGGCAAGCACGTCGGCGATGTCGGCGCGAACGGCGAGCCCCCGATCCTCGATCGCGCGGGGGAGAAACTGCGTCTTGTTGTTTACGGCGATGTAGCTGGCCTGCGGTAACTGCGCCGTGAGGGCCCAGAACGGCTCCTGGATAAACGCGGGCGTCATGCGGCCCACACCCAGCTCGAGGAAGAGGATCCTCTGCCGTGCGTGCGCGTCGAGCCAGTCGGACACCTTGCGGTACTGCTCCTCGTAGAGTTCGCCCTGCAGGAAGTTGCCGTAGCCGCGAACCCAGGGGAACGCCTCTGCCCCGCAGTGCGGGCAGCGCGGCACGAGCTCTGTCGGAACCTCAAGGCCGTCTCCCATGGCCTCTACCATGCGGGAGACCGGCTCGACCGCATCCCACACCGCGTCGGTGCAACAGTGGGAGCACTGAAAGAAGCGGTGGTCGCCTTGGATCTCTGCCACTTTCTCCCAGGGATAGAGCTTCACAAACTGCGTGTCCTGGTTGGTGGTGAGCACGAAGAAATCCTTCTCGGCGATAATGGTGTCGAGGTCCCTGTAGGGCTTGCGCAGCGGGGCGTTGAGCGTGGTGTCGAGGAAGGTGGCGAGGTATCCCCAGCGCGCCTCGGCGGTGGGCCAGCGGTAGAACGACCCCTCGAAAGCGCCCTTGAAACCGTAGCGCTCGGCGAATTTGCCGAAATGCCTGCGATAGGTTGCGTTGTCCTCGTAATAGAAGTCGCCGCCGCCCGCCGCGGAGAGCCCAGAGGCCCCGCCCACCAGCACGCAATCGGCTTCCTCGATCATGCGGGCGAAGTCCCTGATTTGCTGGTCGTAGGGCTCGGGCTCGCGGTCACTCAGCTCATAGGGCGTGCCGCCGCTGCGGTAGGCGGCCTGAAGGGAAAACGATTGGTTGGTGAGCTCGATAACGAGCTGCTCGTACAGGGTCACTGGATACCTTCTTTCAGCTATTATAAACAGGTGTCTATAAAAAGTATCCATGTCGATTTGCTTAAGAGCAATGAACAGCTTCGGCCTGCTGTCGATAAACGAGCGTTTGCCGGGCATTGTCGAGCGTTGCAATTGGAGGGGTAATGGAAGCGGGGAAGATCGATCGTCGCCGACGCTATACACTCTCGGTCATACGGGAGGCGTTCTTCGCGCTGCTGGCCGAGGTCGGCTTCGCGAAGATGACGGTAGCGGATATTTGCCGCCGCGCCGATATCAACCGTGGCACGTTCTATCTGCACTACGAGGACAAGTTCGCCCTGCTCGACGCGCTTATCGACGAGGCCTTGGCGGCGGTGCCGCCGCTCGAGGGAACGGAGGCGGGTGCCCTCTGCCAGCGTCCGCCGGCAAACGATGACTATTATCTGCTCTACTCGGATGACGACGCGTACGCCCGGGTGGCACAGCGCGTCGTCGAGCGCGGCGCCGAGCAGATGGTTCCCTCGATCATGGAGGAGACTGGGCTTTCGCGCGAGGACGCCTATCTGCTCTTCGTCCACAACGTCCAGGGAAATCTCGCGGTCAACCGCCTGCTCGGTTGGAGGCGAGGGCCCGAGTTTGCCCACGCTCAGGAGCTGCTCAGCGCCTATTCCGAAGGGGGCATGCGGGCGGTATCGGCTCGTCACGATCCTCGTAGCTCGTCTTGACCGCATGTCATTTCAGGTAGGTGGCGTTGCTATGGGCCCTCTTTGATTTTCGACGTTGTATAAGGCAATCGCAATCGTCTTGAGCTTCTTTAGGGAACTTGAACAAGAGATATGGCCTGCTGGCGATTGATTAACACCATTCGTTTTGGTTACAAGAAAGCATGCTGCGCGCCTGCAGCATGAGGGAGAGGGAATCCTATGAATTTCGTTGTATTGAGCGGCAGCCCGCGTAAGGGCGCTAATACCGATACCATGGTCGAGGCGTTTGCCGAGACCGCGCGTGAGGGCGGCCATACGGTCGAGGTCATCCGCGTTGCCAGCAAGAAGATCGCCGGCTGCTTGGCATGCCAGTACTGCTTCGCCCATGAGGCGTCTGCGTGCAGAAGGATGACATGGCCAACGTGATTGAGTCGCTGAAAGACACCGACATGGTTGTCTTCGCTTCGCCTATCTACTGGTTTGATATCACTGCGCAGGAAAAGACCGCCATCGACCGCCTGTACGCCTTCGGTGCCACGGGATTCCCGTTCACCAAGACGGCCCTTTTACTCGATAGCCACAGCGAGGGTGTCTATGATGCGGCGATCGCTATGTACAAGTCAACCTGCGCGTACTGCAAGTGGGAGGACCAGGGCATTGTCACCATCAGCGGTATGACCGAGCGCGACAGCATGGCATCCTCGCCCAAGTTGAAAGAGGTGCGAGAGCTCGCTCGCAAGCTTGCCTAAGGACAAGAAGAACGCATGGCAATCAGCGTTGGTGGAAATGCTTGCTGTCCTTACCGAGAGATAGGGGCGAATTCCCTCAAGTGCCGTATAGAACAATTTTTAAACGCAGAAAAATAACTGAAAACAAATTAATCCGCGTTAAAATATTGTCAAATAGAAGTTCATGAGGGAAGGTTACGTATGCGTCGCAAGGCAGACGAGCTCCTTAGGGAATGGCGAGACAGAGCTGATAGAAAACCTTTGCTGGTCAAAGGCGTGCGCCAGTGTGGCAAGACCTATTTGCTCAGAACGTACGCCCAGGATCTTTTCGAATCGGTTGTCTACGTTAATCTTGAGAACGACCGGTCGGCGCGAGCGGATTTTTCGGGCGGTCTTGACCCTCATTCGATCGTACGTGCGATCGAGGCTCGTACGGGACAGCGTATCGTGCCTGGCAAAACCTTACTGTTCATTGACGAGATCCAGGCATGCGAGGAAGCGCTCACTTCCCTTAAATACTTTTGCGAAGATGCTCCCGAGTATTACGTTGCGGCTGCCGGGTCGCTTCTTGGGGTTGCCATTAACCATCAGTCGTATTCGTTCCCCGTCGGAAAGACCGACTTGATTGAGATGACTCCACTCGATTTCGAGGAGTTTCTCTGGGCGATGGGGCACGATCAGCTGGTCGACGAGATACGCTCATCATTCGAGATAATGGGTCCTCTTGCGCCAAGCCTTCATGAAAAGGCGCTTGGGCTCTATCGACAGTATCTTGTTGTTGGCGGAATGCCCGAGGCGGTCCAAACGTACATCGATGATCAGTCAATCATTGATGTGGCCGAAAAGCATCGGATTATTCTCGACGGATATTCCGCCGACACCAATAAATATGCTGATGAACGCTTGAGCGCAAAGACGCGTGCGTGCTTCGATTCCATTCCACAGCAGCTTGCCAAAGAGAATCGTAAATTTCAATACAAGGTAGTGCGAGCGGGGGGCAATGCGTCTCTCTTTGGAGATGCTCTCGATTGGCTTGTATTGTCGGGTACGGTGGCGCGCTGCAGCCTAGTCGGGCAGATCGAAAGCCCTTTAGAGGCCTTCGTTAACCCTTCTGCTTTTAAAATCTATCAGGCGGATACAGGGCTGCTGGTCTCCAAGGCCGGTGCTCAACGCGCCGATATTCTTGCCGGTATCGGCGGCACATTCATGGGTGCACTTACCGAAAACTACGTTGCCCAACAGCTTTCAGCCATGGGTTATCCACTGCATTATTGGGCGCGAGATAATCGTGCGGAAATCGACTTTGTAGTAGAGAAGCAGGGATGCTTGTCTGCGATTGAAGTCAAGGCGGGGGAGAACACAAGATCTCGAAGTCTGTCCTCACTTAAAAAGACCCATCCGGGCGTGCGCCTTATCAGGCTATCGACTAAGCCTTTGGAATGAATGATGGGCTTATGTCTGTTCCGCTTTATGCGGCATTTTGTCTATAGGGATGATGCTGGTGTAATGCATGGGGCCCGGGGCGCAGCGTTTACTGCGCTCCGGGCCCCGCTGCTTTGTAAAACCATGACGGTTTAGTCGCCGTTGTTTTAGTCAAACAGGCTCGGCATGTCGTTTTCCTTCATGAGGCACCGGCGGAAGGTAGGCTCTGCGCGGTGAACTTTTCGGCCGAGACGCCGGCGCGAGGATCTCCTCGGTCGTGCCGACGGTGGTGACCGAGCGGCCCTTCTTGCCGTAAAGGCCTGGACGCCTGCGTGTTGGTGGTCGTCTTGGTCTTGAGCAGCGACGTGTTGAAGTTCATCAGGCGGTAGTCGCTCGAGACCAGCGCGAGGTCGCGGTCCTCCTTGAGCACCTGCGCATACAGCAGCTTGCTGCCGCCGTAGATGGCGTTCTTAAGGCGCTTGCGGTTGGTCTTGGTAACGTATCCAGAAAGCGCGACACGCACCACGCGGCCGTTCTCAAAGACGAACAGCACGTCGGCCTTGTAGTCCTCGGGGTCGATGACCCAGATGACGCTCTCGTCGGGTTCCATCTCGAGATCGGTCGGAAGGTACGAGCAGCTGGGCCGACTTGGTATCCTCAAACGCCGCGACCTTGCACTTGTACACCTGGCTCTTGTTGGTAAAGACCAGCAGCTCGTGCGTGTTGGAGGACGGGAACTCGATAAAGGGTTTGTCGCCGTCCTTGTACTTGAGCGTGGTCGCCTTCTTGAGCACGCGGTCCGTCATCTTCTTGAGGTAGCCATCGCGCGAAAGCATGATGGTAACCGGGTACTCCTCGACCTCGGGCTCCAAGCTTACCTCGATGACCTCATGGGGCTCGATCCTGCCCGTGCGGCGCGGCATCACGTACTTCTTGTTAACCGCGGCCAGCTCGTCGCTGATGACCTTCTTGATGTTGTCCTCGCTCGAGAGGATCTCCTCGAGTTCGGCGATCTCATCCTCGAGCTTGGCGATGTCCTTGGTGCGGTTGAGGATGTACTCCTCGTTGATGTTGCGGAGCTTGAGCTCGGCGACAAACTCGGCCTGGGTCTCGTCGATGTCGAAACCCTTCATAAGGTTGGGTACAACCTCTGCCTCGAGCTTAGTGCCGCGGATGATGGCGATGGCCTTGTCGATGTCGAGCAGAATTGCCTCAAGGCCGTGCAGCAGGTGCAGGCGCTCGGACTTTTTGCCCAGGTCAAAGTTAATGCGGCGACGCGTGGACTCAATACGCCACTTGACCCACTCGTGCAGAATCTGGCGCACGCCCATAACACGGGGATAGCCGTCGACGAGCACGTTGAAGTTGCACGAGAACGAATCCTGCAGCGTGGTCGAGCGATAGAGCTTGGCCATGAGCTTGTCGGGGTCGACACCGCGCTTAAGGTCGATGGCGATACGCAGACCCGAAAGGTCGGTTTCATCGCGGATGTCAGCGATCTCTTTGACCTTGCCCTCCTTGGAGAGCTTGACGATGCGCTCGATGATGACATCGGTCTTGGTGGTGTAGGGAATCTCGTACACCTCGATAATGCGCTCTTCGGGAATCCAGCGCCAGCGGGAGCGAATCTGGAAGCTGCCAAGACCGGTCTCGATGATCTTCTCCATCTCCTCGCGGCGGTAGATAATCTCGCCGCCGGTCGAGAAATCGGGCATGGGCATGTACTCGAGCAGGTCGCAGTCGGGGTCCTTCAGGTAGTGCATCGTGGCGGTGCAGACCTCGTTGAGGTTGAAACCGCAGATGTCGGACGCCATAGCGACGCCGATGCCCTTGTTGGCCGAGACGAGGATGTTGGGGAACGTGGTGGGCAGCAGGCGCGGCTCCTTCATGGCGCCGTCGTAGCTGTCGACGAAGTCGACCGGGTCCTTGTCGATGTCCTTGAAGATCTCGGCGCTGATGGGGGAGAGCTTGGCCTCGGTATAACGAGAGGCGGCGTAGCTCAGGTCGCCCGAATAGTACTTGCCAAAGTTGCCTTCGACTCCACGAAGGGGGCAAGCAGCGCTTCGTTGCCCGTCGCCAGGCGCACCATCGTTTCGTAGATCGCGGCATCGCCGTGCGGGTTGAGCTTCATGGTCTGGCCCACGATGTTGGCGCTCTTTTGGCGTTCGCCCTTGAGCAGGCCCATCTTGTACATAGTGTAGAGCAGCTTGCGGTGCGAGGGCTTAAAGCCGTCGATCTCGGGGAATGCACGCGAGACGTTGACGCTCATGGCGTAAGGCATGTAGTTGACCTCGAGCGTCTGCGTGATCGGCTGGTCGGTAACCTCGGAGTGCAGGCCGATGACGTTCTCGGCGTTGACCTGCTTTTTCTTTGGCTGGTTCTTCGTCTTCTTCTTCTTTGCCACGATTTCCTCTTGAACTTCTTATGGGCCGTCGTTATCGATTTGCTGCTATTGCAGGTCCAGCTGGTCCAGGTATTCCTTGCCGTGCTCGGAGATATGGCGCTTACGGCCCGCCTCGTCGTTGCCCAGCAACAGGTTGAACATGGTTTCCATCTTGGTGACGTCCTCGGGCTCCACCTTGATCAGGCGACGCGTCTCGGGGTTCATGGTGGTGAGCCACATCATGTCCGGATCGTTCTCACCAAGACCCTTGGAGCGGTTGATGGAACACTTCTGGTCGCCGATCTCCTTGAGGATGCCGTTCTTCTCGAGCTCGGTGTAGGCAAAGTAGGTCTTCCCTTTGCAGTTGATCTCGTAGAGCGGCGACTCGGCGATATACACGTAGCCTTCGTCGATAAGTGTGGGCACCAGACGGTAGAGCATGGTGAGCACGAGCGTGCGAATGTGATAGCCGTCGACGTCGGCGTCCGTACAGATGATGACTTTGTTCCAGTTGAGGTTGTCCAGGTCAAAGGCACCGAGGTTCTTGATGCGCTTGTCCTTGATCTCTACGCCGCAGCCCAGTACGCGCATGAGGTCCATGATGATGTCGGACTTAAAGATGCGCGGGTAGTCCTCCTTCAGGCAGTTGAGGATCTTGCCTCGGACGGGCATAACGCCTTGGAACTCGGCATCGCGCGAGGTGCGAATGGCGCCTGCTGCCGAGTCGCCCTCTACGATGTAGATCTCGCGACGGTTTTTGTCCTTGGAGCGGCAGTCGATGAACTTCTGCACGCGGTTGGCCATGTCGGTCTTCTGCTGCAGGTTGGTCTTAATGCTCTGGCGAGTCTTTTCGGCGTTCTCACGCGAGCGCTTGTTGATGAGCACCTGCTCCACGATCTTGTTGGCAGCGTCTTTGTTCTCGATCAAGTAGGTCGAGAGGCGCTCCTTAAAGAAGGCGGTCATGGCCTGCTGGATAAAGCGGTTATTGATAGCTTCTTGGTCTGGTTTTCGTAGGACGTCTGGGTGGAGAAGCAGTTGGTCACCAGTACCAGGCAGTCCTGGACGTCCTGCCATTTGATGCCACTCTCGTTTTTGTTGTACTTGCCCTGTTGCTTGATGTAGGCATCGATGGCGCTGGTCAGAGCGCTGCGAGCGGCCTTCTCGGGCGAACCGCCGTTCTCGAGCCACGATGAGTTGTGGTAGTACTCCTGCATCATGAAGGTGCGCGAGAAGCACATGCATGCAGTAATCTTAACGTTGTAGTCGGGCAGGTCCTCGCGATCGCGGCCGCGGCGGTCGGCTCGATAAAGAAGGGTTCGGTAAGGTAGTCGGTACCGACCTTCTCGAGCACGTAGTCCTCGATACCCTTGGGGTAGCAAAAATCCTCTTCGGAAAACTCGCCGTCGTCGCCTCGATGCGCAGGCGGAAGGTCACGTTGGCGTTGACCACGGCCTGGCGGCGCATGGTCTCGCGATACCAGTCGTGGGGAATGCTGATGGAGGTAAAGACCTCAAGATCGGGGCGCCACTTGATGGTGGTGCCGGTGCGGTTCTCGTCGCTGGGCTCAATCTCGAGTGCCTTCTTTTTGGCGCCGACGACCTTGCCCTTCTTAAAGTGCAGAGAGTACTTGTTACCGTCGCGCCAAACCGTGACGTCCATGTACTCGGAGGCGTACTGGGTCGCGCACGAGCCCAGGCCGTTGGTGCCGAGCGAGAAGTCGTAGTCGCCGCCCTGGTTGTTGTTGTACTTGCCGCCGGCGTAGAGCTCGCAAAAGACGAGCTCCCAGTTAAAGCGCTTCTCGGAAGGGTTCCAGTCGAGTGGGCAGCCGCGGCCGTTGTCCTCTACCTGAATGGAGCCATCGCGAAAGGCGGTAAGGATGATGAGCTTGCCGTAGCCCTGGCGCGCCTCGTCAACGGCGTTGGACAGGATCTCGAAGGCGGCATGTGCGCAGCCGTCGAGCCCGTCCGAGCCAAAGATGACGGCGGGGCGCAGGCGTACGCGCTCCTCGTCCTTGAGCTGACGAATACTGTCGTTACCATAGTTTGCGGTGTTTTTTGCCATACTCGCTCTCTCGGTGCTCCTTTGCTGCGTTTAAGTCATATAGATAGTCAAGGTAGCATAGCCCAGCCCACAGACGATTCCACCCAACACGAAATCCATCGTACAATCGTTCGGATTAACGGGTATAGTGTTTAGTGGTAACGCGGCATTGTTAAACAAATTTGGATACAAACGAATTTTATTTAATAGGGACCTAGTTTTACTAAACAAAATCGAATGATGCTGATTGCACGAGCGGGCACAGCGATCGACTATCAATCACGTTTACTCGGACAAAACCGAGTCGGTTCTGTCCGAGTAAGTTTGAATAGCGAATCGAGATTGTTATGTCCACATGGCGATGGCGAACATGGTTTCCATAATGACAGATATAGTTGACATCTTGTGAAGGATGCAATATATTTCTGTCATGTTGCAACGGATATCTGTCCACATTTACGAAAGGAACTCCATGCCGGGCAAAAAGAACCTACGCATGAAGGCGGCACGCGCGGCGGCTGGCCTTTCGCAAGCTGACTTAGCCCAAGCCGTGGGCGTTACGCGCCAAACCATCGGCCTTATCGAGGCGGGCGGCTACAACCCCACGCTCAATTTGTGCGTGGCAATCTGTAAAGCGCTACGCGTTACGTTGAACGACTTGTTTTGGGAAGACGAGAGCAACGTCGACCCTGACGCTCTTTAGGAGTTCGCTATGAAATTTGAAGAATTAAAACTCGTGCAAAAGTGGCGTGAATATGCCGGTCCAAAGGATGAGCGCCTGGAGGCTGAGAGCGCGAAGATCTACAAGATTGGTTTCGTGCTGCTTTCGTTTGGCATGTTGATGATCTTTTTCTACCAGTTTATAGCTCGACAGGTTGCGTGGGTTCACAGCGACGCCAGTGAAATGCCGCATGGCTTTGCAACGCCGTTCGAGGCAGCCATGTATTTGTGGCTCATTCTCGTGATGTTGATTTGCGCAGGACTGCAAACGCGGAAGGCTATGTCGATACCAATCGTTTTGGGCAAACCGAGCATCTTCCTGTTGGATATTTCCTGCTTGTCAGCGGTCTTAGCGGCACCGCGTTCGCGCTTGTTATTGCCGCAATGCGCTGTGTCGCTGAGGCGCAGATCGTACCGCTCGAAAGCGTCTTTTGGTTGGCGAACCTGGCCACGGGCGTGTTCTGCGGTGCGACGATTTTCGCGGCCACGTTTGCTGTCCTGTGCGCAACGTTTTTCACGGCGAAAAGACGCCGTGCCAAGCTCGAGGCAGAACTCGACTCCTCAGACGACATTTAATGTGCAATGGGCTGGCTCTGGTATCCAGAACCAGCCCATTTTGATGTTCGATGAGCCGATTCAGCGTCTCTCACAAAAGTAAGTAGGAGCTAGCGAGGCCTATCCAAATTGACCTCATTGGCGGTGTCGGTTTCGACCGCCGTGCGGCGGGCGCTGTAGGCGACGAGG
>ENA-OQBJ01000193-OQBJ01000193.1-human-gut-metagenome-genome-assembly--contig:-NODE-193-length-32928-cov-3.603671_pt1 | contig 32928 bp, 37 predicted proteins | sample MGYA00242743_ERZ504545 | MGnify/ENA primary metagenome ERZ504545 (study PRJEB26092, sample SAMD00036252) | human gut metagenome | host: Homo sapiens | study: EMG produced TPA metagenomics assembly of... | reverse complement strand
CGCATTGGATGTGATGACAGATATTGCCATCGCTTCACCGGCTGTATGTGCTTATCGGCAATCCGGCAATGAAGAAGATGCCAAATGGTAGCTAAAGCAATCGTCTCAGTATTCAACAAGCCTGAAAGTGCAGCGTGATAGACCTGATGTATAACAAAAAAAGAACGATGATGATTATTACGAATCAGTTCTTGATTACTGTGTGGTAGGTAACCTACAGGCTGTACTTGATGAATATGCCCACATGACACAAACAAAGATGTTGGGAAATACTGTTACGGAGGCTATTATTGGCACAAGCAATCTTAGCATAGAATACAACCGATTCATTGGGAATGGAAGAAAAGAAACAACTTATGCGATTGTCATTTTGCCATTCCATTCATTGACAAAACGGTCACTGACAAATCAGTCACTCGTACCACTAATATTCGTAAGGCTTTCAATTCTCCTTTCCGTCCGTTCCTGCTTTCAACAACATCAATAGGTCAGGAAGGCCTTGATTTTCATTGGTATGCCAGAAAGATTGTTCACTGGAATCTACCTCAAATCCTGTAGATCTAGAGCAACGGGAAGGTCGTATCAACCGATTTAAGTGTCTGGCTATTCGCAGAAATGTGGTAAAATTGTATGGCAGTGAAACTTATCATACTTGGGATGAACTGTTTTCTCTGGCTTATTCGAATTTGAAAGGTACCCATTCGGATATTGTTCCTTATTGGTGCCTTCCTGTCGCAGATCTGACGGAAGAACAACGGGCAAAATTGGAATACATTGAGCGTATTGTTCCGCTTTATCCGCTCAGCCGCGATCGATATAAGTACGAACGTCTTATCAAGGTGCTTGCCTTGTATCGCATGACACTAGGGCAGCCACGTCAGGAAGAACTGTTGAACCTTTTGAAAAATATGCATCTCTCGGATGAACAGCTCAAAGAACTGACAATTGATCTGTGTCCATATAATAAAAGGAAATGATTATAAAACAGTTTCTCTCGAAAGGCTCTATTTTTAATCAGATAAAGTAGATAAAAGAATAGAAATCACCTTACTTCTCATCTATAAATTACAGTCTAAAAATCTCCTGCTTTTAGTCCTATAATTGAAGTAAACAAAGGCTAAAGCTGGAGATTTTAATAATTACAACATCCACAATTGAGGGTAATTATAAATACCTTCACCAAAATAAAGTATCCATCAATAGTCAATTATAATTCTAATAGATTTATTACTTAACAACTTAAAATATGACCAACAAAATAATGGAGAAAGTGCTCAACAAATTGTGATTCATTCATTATATAGAAACACATAACAAAAAGTCTTTTATATCATTGTCATCAATATTCTCGGGTATACAACAAAAATATCCAACAATAAACTTCTATTCAAGAGGATAGATAAAAATCCATTTGTAATATTGCAGAAAAATGAACAAAACATGTTCCGATTGCTTAAGATTATAAGAAATTATAGGGAGAAGATTAATTCCATAGAAATCAAACAATTAATCACAGATAAAATGACAATTAAAGCAGCTCTCTTAACAGGTATTTTGATATACACTTTTCCCTAAACCATCATAGAAAAACGCGTTTGCATATTCCGGCGGATACCCGTTCAGCATTTCCGGTGATATCCGTTCAGTCCCCAGTTAGTATTCAGTGTTGTTGGCAAAGTTAATACTTCTTTCTTAGGCTCTCTCCTTTAAGGTCAAATTTTATTGCCTTATGCACGATTCTGTCCAGACAGGCTTCCGCAATGAGCTCGCTTTGGAACACATCATACCAGTCTGCAACGGGAAGCTGGCTGGCCAGGATGAGTGCCTTCCGGTTGTACCGGTCATCTATGATCTGTTCAAAGTCATGCTGTATCTGGCCGTCCAGCTTGACCATCCCAAAGTCATCGATAATCAGCAGGTCATGTGCGTTCAGCTTCCGGAAGAAGTTTGTTTCCCGTCCTTCCAGATGTGCAAGCTTCAGGTTCTCGATGAGCATGTTCATCGTGAAGTACAGTACCTTCCGGCCGTTCCTGCATGCCCTGTCACCCAGGGCACAGGCAAAGTAGGACTTCCCGGTTCCTGCCGGTCCGGTAATGATGACCGTCATTCCGCCCGTGATGTAATTTCCGGTTGCAAGGTCGGCTGCAGAGCAGGTCTGTATGCCCCTTGCCGTGTCCGTTTCAAGTTCTTCCATCGAGGCTCTCAGACGGAAGCCGGCATTCTTTATAAGACGCTGGATGCGGTTGTTCCCTCTCGTGTCACGTTCGTACTGGAGCATGATCTGCATGCCTTCACGCAGGGTAAGCTTGTCCAACTGATGTGTTTCTTCCAGAGAGCTCCAGCAGCTTGCCATTCCCGGAAGCTTCAGCTCGTGCAGTGTTCTTTCTGTTTCGTTGCTCATAATCATTTATTGTTGTTGGTTTATGTCATTTCCTGTAAAATAGTCTTTTCCGCGCATGTTCCCGTGGTTTGACGGTGTAGGCGCATGGAAGATTACCGTCTCGTCTGCGGATGCATTCATGCCGTTACGTCTGAGTATGGCTTCAAACTTGCTGTAGGAGTAAATACCGTACTCCATGCACTGACGGCAGGTAAGGTCAAACGTGGCAAGGTCATACTTCCTTCTGAGGCTGACTATGGAGTTGCACAGCTTGTAATACACCTCTTCAGGCTGTGCGGTACGTTTGGGCTCAAAGATTCTTTTTACATATTCATGGCAGTCAGGTGATATATCTTTTGCTTTCTCCACATAATAGGCTGCCGAACGCTCCATAATCACCCTGCAGCTGGATGCGAGATGTTCCCTGACTGTGGTATAGCCGTATGTATGGCTGCGGATATGTGAGGCCACCAGTTTCTGCTCCACATAGACCTTGACCCATGAACGCGTAAAGACTACTCTTGCCTGTTTTCCTACATGGATATAGGGGACGGAGTAAAAATGGGTCACCTTGTCCTGTCTCAGCTCCACATGGCAGTTTGCCTGTACTTTCAGATCGGCATACAGGCGCATCTCATAGGGTTCCGGTTTCAAGGGTTTCAGCAGCTCCTTCTCCATGGCATGAAAACGCTCCTCACGGCTGTAGGGACGCTTCTGCATACGGGTCTGGTTGTGCCTTTCCATCAGCTCCCATACGGCACGGTTCAGTTCCAGGAGTGAATGGAAGGTACGGTTACGCAATCTGGCATAGACACGGTTATATGTAATCCTTACGGAGTCCTCTACCAGAGCCTTCTGTGTCGGCGATGCCGGGTCGCATGGCAGTACCACGAAATGGTAGTAGTTGCCCATGTCCTCAAGAGCCTTGTTCAGCTTCGGCTCATGCCGGTCATTGCTGATTACAGCCGATTTGAGGTTGTCAGGAGTCAGTATGGAAGGTACACCGCCCAGATGTTCCAGACACATCCTTATGGCATACAGAAAGTCCTCCGTCTTCTGCGAAGGTACACATACCACATAGGTATAGTCGCTGTAAGGCATGCAGGCGACAAACACCTCCACCTTGACAATTTCTCCGGTTTCGGCATCCACATAGCTGAGCTTGTCACCGGCAAAGTCCACCATGAGCTTTTCACCCGGTTTGTAGGTGTTGGCCAGTACGGCCGTAACATCCTTCTTCGCAACGAGATTCTGCTTCAGATGGTAATAGAACTGTGACTTGCCGTAACCATCGGGATGAGTCGCACGGTATTCATCGAACAGGACCTGACGGCTTACATGGGATTTGGGGTCCGCCAGCAGTTCCCTGTATCTGGGTAGCAGGATCAGAAACTCTTCCATTCTCCTGTCCGTATATGCCGGAGAACCAGCATGGAACATCCGTTCCAACTCGGGATCGTCAATCTCAAGGAGGTCGCTGATGTTCCATCCGTTGGCTTTTACTGTATTCACATAACCGTTGACGGTTTCCTTGTCAATCGGTAACTTGCGGCTTACACCGCGGTTGGATTCTCCGGCCTGCTTGAGCTGGAGTACTTGTTTTATCAGACTCATATCCTTTGTTGTTCCTGCCATGACTGTGCTGTTTCTTGTTAGCTTACCAGCACAAAGGAAACTGAAACCGGGGAAAGAATGAACGGATATGCTCCGGAAACGAAGATATACGCTCACAATTCCATGCACGGCTGAACGGATATACTCCGGAAAATCTGAAAGCATACGTCTAAAGTGAACGGGTATGCTCCGGAAAAAGGGTGCTACAACCTGCAATTCTCGGAGGTGAACGGATATGCTCCGGAAAAATTGAGATTTTAATGTCTGGTTATCCATTTTTTCATCCTTTTAGGGGATGAACGGATAAAAATTACGCTTTTAAGGTATGGTTTTATACCCTAATAAGCTGCCGGAAAGTGAACGGGTATGCTCCGGAATATGTACAATCATTGAGGGTGTACGCTTCGACTATCTTCTTGTCGACAGCTGGTTCACCTGCACCGAACTCCTGAAGTTCATAGTCTCAAGGCACTTTGGTTGCATCTTATTGGAATGATAAAGATGGGCAAGATCAAGTATGAGACAGCTCTCGGAACCAAGACCGCACCTGAACTTATCAAGGTTCTTCAGAAGACAAAGAACTTAAAGTACAGCCGATCAATCGGTTATTATACTGCTACCATCTCTGCAAAGATCTCAGGCATCAAGGTCAACCTGTTCTTCTATAGAAAAGGCAAGAACGGTAACTGGAATGCCCTGCTAACCTCCGATCTTAAGTTGGACGCCAAGGAAGCCTTCAGACTTTACTCAAGAAGATGGGTTATTGAGGTCGCTCACAAGGAAATGAAGCAAAATCTAAAGCTCGGTAAAAACCAGTGTAGGGACTTTGCCGGACAGATCGCCGGCATATCATTATGCGTCTTGCAGTACAATATACTCAGTTATGTCAAACGCAATGAGTCTTACGAGACCATCGGAGGACTCTTTGCTGAAATTACAAAGAACTCTGTTGAACTTTCAGTAGCAGAAAAAATCTGGCTGCTGATCGTAGAAGTTATAAGCGTCATTGCCGAGGCTCTCAACTGTGACGCTATGGCTCTGACCGAACAGGTAATATCAAACGATAAACAAATTAAAGCAGTGAAAATGGCCTTTGACAAGCTGGCGGTCGCCGCCTAACGGGGCTAAAATTCACTTGCGAAACTTAAGTAAATATTATCTTTGCCTACAAGAATAAAAATAAAATAGGATCAACGTAAAAAGCTGAGGGATCTGTTGGTTAAGCATAAATTTTAGCTAGTCTGAACAAGCTGAGGGGTGCATTGAATCAACATAAAAAAACATCAAATGTATATGATGATCCCTCATAAATTACCGGTAAGAGGAATCATTCATATACCAATTGCCACACATAGTTCCTTAAAACTTATGCTGATATTTTTATAAAAAATCAAGAAAAGTAAGTAATCCTATAAACGCAAATGGAACTCCACATAATGCAGGGTAGCGATATCCTTCGCTGACAGCCAGTCCACCAGCATAAGCACCAACCGCATTACCTAAATTGAAGGCAATCTGTACGCATGCACCTCCTAACATCTCTCCTCCAGGAGCTACACGAATAATCAGTACTTGTTCCGGACTGGAAACGGCAAACAGGCCGGCAGTACACAACGTCATGAGTATAGCTGCACACCATGGATTAGGCGAAAAGAAAAACAGCAGTAACAAAACTACACCAATCATACCCTGAACTACTGTTCCAACCTTTCCGGGCGTATAACGATCTGACATACGCCCACCGACCAGATTACCTACTACCATACCAAAGCCCGCCAGTACCATAAGAGCCGTCATACTACTGGTCTGGAAACCGGATATCTCAGTAAGCATCGGATTGACATAACTGTACCAGCAGAACACGCCTCCGTTACCCAATGCGGTTGCTCCGAGAATCAGCCAGGGCGCAGGCGACTTGAGGAAACGGAACTGTCCCTTAAACCCGTTATCCTTCAAATTTTCTACCTGTGGAACCCAACGATATATATAATATAAGGTAATCAGCCCCCAGAATACCACAAGCAAGAAAGTAACACGCCACGAAATTGTATGACTCAAGGAAGTACCCAAAGGAACACCAAACAAATTGGCAACTGTCATGCCTGCTATCATGATAGACACAGCCTCCGATCCTTTTCCTTCATCTGCCAGCTTACCAGCTACAATGGATGCCACACCGAAATAAGCGCCGTGCGGAAGACCGGATATAAAACGACCAGCCATTAACACCCAATAATTGGGAGCAGCAGAAGCACAGAGATTTCCGATAATCATAAGCAGCACCAAGGCCAGCAATGTTTGCTTCAACGGTCGTTTGCGTGCCAGAATCAGCATCGGAGCACCACAGCAGACACCCAATGCATATGCAGAAATAAGATGGCCAGCCACTGGAATACTAATACCCAAATCTTGGGCTACATAAGGTAAAATACCCATCATGGTAAACTCGGCAATACCCAGTCCAAGTGTACCAAAAGCCAAAGCTATCAGACTCTTTTTCATTTTTCTGTCACTATAAAATCATTACTTCAAACCTTATATTTTTTTTAAGGAGTGTCAAAATTTACAGTTTTATTTATTCTTCGTTAAACGACCTGAATTAAAAAATAGAAACAGCCAATATAATTCATAAATTATTCTCTGTATTTTCCTTTCAAATGATTCTGTAACAAACACCATAAATAATTTCTTTGAAAGAACATTTTTTCGCTAACTTTGTTATTGAAGCAATTTAATCACGAAATATTCTTTACTAATTCAAGAACGAAGTAGTACCGAAAAGAATATTCACGTAAAACCCATAAAAATCAAAAGAAACATCACACAACTAGCTTTAACCTATTTCTAAATTTAATAAGCACACAGTATGAACATGAAATATGCATTAAGCAGTATTCTACTATGTTTCAGTCTATTTTGTCTGCCAAGCTGCAACGACAATGAAACTCCCGCCAATACTCCTGACGGAGAGGAAGTAGAAGAAGTGATCAAAAGTTACGATTGGCAACTGGAAGGTAAGTGGGAACATGCATCGAATAATGGCAATGATTTCTCCCGAACACTTGTTTTCGAGAAAGACGGTAAAGGCTCTTATGACGACGGTACGCTGGAATGGTACTGTTCCAACAATCATTTGTACATTGATTTCGACAACGGCAAATCCATCAAAGATTGTGACTATCTGTTTTATGGGGCAACTCTTCAGTTGAAGAGTCCTCAACTGTCATATATCCTCGATTGTCCTTTTATCGGTTCCTGGCTTGCAACCGATGCACACAACCATTTTACCGGCTCCACCTTCTATTATACTTTTGCCGCTGATGGCAATGCCGAGTGTTTCACCTTCAATACTTCCGGCATTTGGGAAAGTCAAAAATACTCCTGGCTCAGGACTCAAGACGGTATCCAACTGCTATCTAATATGGCTACCAAAAACCTCATCTGTGAGGCGGATACAGAAAAATTGACGATACAAGGCGACGGAGAATTCAGTCATACCAGTCCGTTCTATGGCAAATGGAAGTCTGTCTATTCACAGGACGGCATCATCGACGAAAAAGATGAGAATTTCTCCACCATCGAACTTTACCAAAGAACCGATGATGATTACTTTGTCTACTATGAGAAAGATAACAAATACGCCAGCTTCCAAGGTCCGATGTCTATCTTGCTTCCCAACAGAGCTTTATTAATAAATCCAGCCGATGGCAGTGATCCTCTGTTCCTCTATTTTCGTTTTTATTATTCAAAAGATTCTGAAAAGGTTTATCTGGAACTAAGCAAAGACAACTCATTTACAGAATATACAAGATATGAATTTGTAACAACAACATTATGAGTATGAAGAAAGCAATATTACTACCTATGCTGTGCCTCATCGCCTTATGTGGATGTGAAAAGAGCACTGAATTATCCGAAATTACAGGAAATCCTGAAACAGAAACACCGGAAAACGGAAGCCTGACCTTTCAGTTGAATGCAGATAAGACAACCTGCAACTTACTGGATTTGACTACTTTCTCTATTTCGTTCAATCGTACCGTTTCCATGTGGGACATCTCCAATCAGTTTGATTCAATAGTGTGGATAGTAGAAGACAAGGATAAAAATCTTCACTCATTCCGTATCATGGAACAGCAGGAAAAAACCTTTTTATGGAGTCACTGCTTTTATTATCCCGGCGAGTATAAGACATACCTGTCAGGATATAAAGACAAAGAAGAAACTTTCAGAAGTGAAACTATCAATCTGCAAGTTGTTACAAAAGACTTTTTAGGCTGGAAATGGAACGAATTTCCTGATGAGCCAGACCAGAAGAGAACGGGTACCGTAAACCTGTTCAACAGCGACTTTGAATTGACATATTATAACCATCTGTCCGACAATGGCGTCCCTGGTGGAACCTCTATATATTTAATTCTGCCGGAGAAGACGAGCAGGTATTCTACGAAAATCATCCGATATACTTTACCGCTACATAACAGGAATATACGGTGCTCCGTCCATCGACAAAAACTCTCCTGATCTGGCAGAAGCATATACTGCCGATTTTGATTATCATCATGACCATGCGACTCCTCTGGCTATTTGGGAAACCGACCAGACACGCATCGTACAGCTTCGGATTGATGACAGTTGGCCTATAGCTTATATTTATGCAGAACCGCTTTCCAGAAGATGATTTGCCTGAAAACAACAAATGACAATAATCAAACGGAAAAGAAACGATGTCAAGACTTCATTCTAGCATGAATAAACTTGACCTGAAGCTTAAAAGCCAAAGAAAATCTGATTAAAAGTCAGTTGTTCTACCAACCGAACAAAGAATGGTACACCCTTAAAGGCAAAAAAGATTCAAAATAGAGAAATTAGATAAACGTACTTATAACCTATAAGTTACAGCACACAAATCTCCTGCTTTAGTCTTCATTTATTTATATGACTAAAAGCAGGAGATTTTTTACTTTTAAGTTTCAATCTATACGATTGTTACTTAACCGTCCCTTTCAGGCCCTGTAGTTATAAACCATAATTTCCCGGAGGATTATTTTATTCTGACTTATCCTTTCTTTGGGTGTTATAAGTCGCCTGCGTATTAAACGCAGAAACATCTTTTCTCAAAATGAGTCTTAATACACTTATAATATTGCCCTCCTCATTATGATTAAGAAAAATAAAACCTTATTTTTCAACTAATGTAATGCCATCCAGACAGAAATACTTCGGAGTATTCATTTCGCAGATACCAGCATCTTCATCAACATAATTATCTGTAGATGCCATTTCGAAAGTCACATATGCAGCATTAGCCAGCGGAGTCCAGTCGAACCACTCCCAAGTATTCACAACAGAACTCTTTCCATCACGATAGTCGGCCAGATAGAAGGTACTTCTTCCAACTTCTTCGCCAGAAACTGCATGACCGATTGCAGTTACAGTAAAATAATCACCATCTTCGAAAGGACCTTTCACTACACTAACACCACCATCGTTCCATCTTTTACTGCTAAATAAGCATAAGTAGTATTAGTTATATAAGCTCCCTTGAACTGATATGCAGCAGCCTGCAAGTTAGTCAATTTAGTAGGATTCGACAAAGCTACAGTAAGATATACACTGCCATCCTTACCCTTTCCGGTTATCGCGCTGAGATTAGAATAACCCGGAGTAGTTACATCGGTAGTATTGGTATAGGTAAATCCGCCACCAAATCCCCAGAGGTCGCTAAAATAGCTGTTACATTCCACCAACGATTTGCTGTCAGTAAATGATGTAACCTTATATCCCCAGTCCCCGTAATCTTCACCTTCAGTAGGAGCAAATGATGTATTAGGTTCCGTTAATTTGTCTTCGAAACTAACTGCCACTTCCTGCTTTGCAGTACTGTCGGTTCATCATCGTTACTACAACTCCACAATCCCACGCATAAACATGCGTACAAAACAAAAAATAACTTTTTCATCTGTCGTTAATTAATTAAATGATTAAAATATAGTTACTGATTATTTCTCATAATGTAAATTCTCCACTCCAGTAATCTCTGTCGAAAGTTCTCCTATCGGAGTACAATACTGATTGACAGCCGTATATATCTTCACGAAATCAATCTGATCGAGAGCGACTTTATTACCTTGAGCATCTACAGCCCAATCTATCTTAAACTTCGACATCTCCGTACTGTTTGGGTGATTATCGGCATATCCCCAGTCGTAAGCATAGCCTACCCACACTCCGTTTTCTTGAACCGCATTATCTTTCAGGCGTGTTCCACGGAAAATCAGGCAATCACTCTCTTCCCAAAGCGGATAATACGATGACTGCTGATGAAAAGTATTCCGATACACATACCCTTCATTTCCCTGATTATCTGTCCAACGCACATCAGCATTTTCAGGTTCAGGGCGATAATAAGTAATCTCATAATCACGTATCTCGGTATCTGTTCCATACTCACTGCCGGCCAGTTCGTACCATTCATCATCGGGCAGCCCGTTACCGTTTCATCTTTCGAAACTAGTACAATACCCGGTTCTGCACTACCACCAGGACGGTCCTGCCAAGCGTTCGGATTATAGTTGGCATTACCGTAAATTTTAAAATCGTATTCTCCCGGAACATTTGGCACAGGTTGAGAAAAGCCTAACACAATATAGCCCCCGTATGCCCCTAACGACAACAATGATTTTTTCCGAAGTCGTTCGGCAGCATAGTCCAGTACCTGTTGCTTGGTTGTAAAGCCCTCAGCATAAGCAGTCGTAACCGTATTCATATATTGTGTAGGAGCCGGAACATAATCGAACACTTTATCGGCATAAGCAGCCATTTCATCCGATTCATCGGGATTATCCGGAGTATCTACACCGGCAGCCTCATCACGGAACAGCACGGTATTCGGATTTAACCCGATTCCACTCAGGCGAAACATAAGTGTACCTTCAGGAGTAAAGCATAACAAATCACCATCTACCTGATAATTGTACGCTTCGGTTATATAAACATTGCTGCTATAAGGATTTACCTGAATGGAGAACGGGCGTTCTATATTTGTTCCATCGGTAATAAACTGACTCCGTAACACCGTACCTGAAGTAAGATCGAACACCTTGAATGCGGTCTGTCCGGTCGAATAATCGTAATTATAAAGGTAGGCGATATTATAATCGAAAGCAAAATCCATTACCGGTTCGTCATAAACTTTTTCTACAACATCCGACTGTGAGTTTATTTTTACCAGTTTATAGTCACCCTGCTCTATCTGTTCTCCTTGTGTAGCTACCATACACTATGATCGGGACCGGCAAGTATCTTCCCGGATTAGGACCGACTTCAATTTTTTTCGTTTCTGCAAAAGTTGACAGGTCGACAACAGATACCGTACGGTCAACTCCCACTCCAGCCCAGTCTAATCCACCTGAATTGGACACATAAAGTTTTCCATCCTGCACACAAAGATCTTCCGGATTACGTCCGACTTCCGCTACTCCGTCTATCTCCAGAGAAGCAGTATCGATACGAGCTACGGTTCCGTCATACGAACAGACATAAGCTTTTCCCGAATCAAAAGTAATGGCACGAGGCTGACGGGAACTGCCATTATCGGTCAGCATCGGAATCTGCTTTACGGAAAGCCCGGATTGAAGGTCTATTACCTCTACTGTACTGGAAACATTTACCACAACATATAATTTACTACCGTAAATATCCATGTCGTTAGCGGTATCTCCCAATCCACGATGATTCAGCGCACGGAAATAATCATACGAACAGCTATTCGTCAGGAAGGAATATCTTGCCAGTGTACTGTTGTTCAAATTAAACAACCCTTCATTCAAGATATACATTTCTGCCGTTCCATAGTCTTCGACTACCCCATTTGCTTCACCGGGTGTATAAGGCTTGTCTTCCAAATCATCGCAACCGGCAAACAGCAAAACCAACGAATATATAATAACTACCAGTTTCCTCATATTCATCAATATTTCACTCCGACTGTTATCCGGAAAGACCGTCCGGGCATCGGGAAGTTTTTCACTATTTCATAATTTTTATCTGCCAGATTCAGCATCTCAAGTGCCAGCGAGAGGTTTGTCTTTTTCCAACGGAACACCCGACGTACAGAAACGCTATGATCAGTATATCCGTCCAGCCTGTTCTTGGCTATATTCTGTCCCAACGCATAGCGTTTGCCGGAAAACAGCATGGAATACGACAAGTCTACCCACGGTGTTTCGAGTACTGCCTGTCCGGAACCTGACACACGCGGTGTATAGGCAATCTGATGCTTATACGTTTTTCCTTCAAGAGTAGAAGGATCTGAGTTCGTAACATCCAGCGCACGCTGATAAGTGTAATTACCCGATAGGCTCAACACATATTTTTCTGCCGGCTGTACACTAACACTTGCTGTAAAGTCTATTCCTTTTATATCGACTTTGCCCAGATTTACCATACTCCAGATAAACAGGTTCTTGGTCGGTATCGCTACTATCTTGTCGGTTATCCGGTTGGAATAAGCATCCACCGTTGCCGATACATAAGGAAGCCAGTCAGAAATGCGTTTACTATATGTCAGTCCGACATTCAGCTGGCTGGCATTTTCCGGCCTCAGACGAATATTACCGGTCTGTCCGTAATACAAATCATTAAAACTCGGCAGACGGAAAATATCTTTATAAAAGAAACGGATACGAAACTCCTCTGAAGCAAATGGCTTAAATGATACACTGGCATACGGAGAAAGTTTCCGGTGTCCCCCGGCACTGTTGCCTTTTGCTACATCTTCATAAATAACTGTAGACAAAACAGAAGCTGAGAGCGTCATCCAGTCGTTGACATATTTCCCAGCCAGCGCAGTAAGCCATGAGTAACGCACTGGCTTGGCAAAATCTTTCAAGTCGCAGTTCATACGGTTAACGATTCCGTCGGTTGAAAGAGAAAAAGAAAGACAGTCCAGCGCCCGAAACAACACTGCCGTAGAAAGATAATATTCCTGCTGAAAATAACTGTTCTCACTTTGTCCGGTAGTTCCTTTATAGTCTGGGTCCAGATAATGCTGGTAGGTCCAGTTCCATTTGCCCGAAGCCTGAAACACCCATTTACGGCTGAACTCTTTTTTATACTGGCTCTGAATGAAAATATTTTTATCCCACAAATGTTGTGAGGAATAATCGTAATACAAAGTTGTTGCATTGGGAAGCCCGCGTGACGACTGATAATAATAAGCTTTCAGCTTCCATTGTTCCGTATCAGAAAAATTACCGAACAGACCTGCCTCGGCACGGAATGTCTGCACTTCCGTATTTTTGCGTTTTTGACGACTCGACTGATCACCTTCCTCGCCGTAATATAATGTATAAGGATAATGTCCATCGGATGACATCCATTCCGCATTTGCTGTCAATGCCCATTTTTCACCCAGTTTCTGTTCATACAAAACTGAAGGATTCACCAGTCCCCATGAACCCGATTTCACGGATGCGTTCAGATTAACAGACTTGTTATTCTGAAAAACAGGAGTAAGTGTCTGGATATTCAAAATTCCAGCAGAAGCGAAAAAACGTGCAGGCTGAAAAATCTGGTCACTTTGCCCGTTGCTTAACATCAGGCGGTCTACATTTTCCAATGAAAAGCGACCGATATCCACCTGTCCGGTCTGACAGTCGGTAACAGCTATTCCATCGTATCCCACTACTGTATGCTGTGCTCCCAGACTGCGTATAGAAACTGTTTTCAGTCCTCCTATTCCTCCATAATCTTTCACTGTCACACCAGAGAAGTGTTTGACAGCATCGGATACCTGCATCACATTCAGATTTTTCAACTCTTCGCGAGAAAAAATCTGAAGAGGAACAGCCGAACGAACTTCACGCGTCTGGTAGCGGTCGGAAACCACAACCTCCGGTATGGAATAGACTTTCGTTGTATCTATTTCCTGACTGCCATAACATTGAACGGCGCATCCAATCAGCATCATCCAACTACATACAATATACTTCATATTTTCTCAATACTTAATGTAACAGCAAAGGAACAGCCTTTGCATTGCCTGCGAAAAATAAAGCAATGGGGTGAACAGATAGAATATGCACCGAAAAGTCATCCCACGCTTTTTCCTCGAAAGCTGTGAAGAAATATGCATGGCAGGTCTTCTGACTTATTCCTAGTCGCAAACTACCTTCCCGGAAACAAACATTTTTCCAGTGGTCTGAACGACTGTTTGCGACATTTATATAATATGGAATTTACAGCAGCGGGACTGTTCAGGACTCTCACCTGATTCCCTTTTAATCACCAGATTATCTTCTAAAAACAGATAATCTCTTGAACCAATGCGTCACAAAGGTAAAAAGTTTTTTCAATAAGCCGAAAATATTCTGTATTTTTGTAGACAAGCAACTATAAACATATAAATTATGGCAAAAGAACTCGAATTGAAGTACGGCTGTAATCCTAACCAGAAACCGGCACGTATCTTTATGCAAGAAGGAGAGCTGCCAATTGAGGTATTGAACGGACGTCCCGGATATATCAATTTTCTGGATGCCCTGAATGGATGGCAGTTAGTAAAAGAACTGAAAGAAGCTACCGGCCTGCCGGCTGCAACATCATTCAAGCATGTCAGCCCTGCAGGAGCAGCTATCGGTCTGGAGCTGGATGATACAATGAAGAAAATTTATTTCGTAGACAACCTTCCTCTTTCTCCTTTGGCAAATGCGTATGTTCGTGCGCGTGGTGCTGACCGTATGTCGTCTTACGGCGACTTCATTGCGCTGAGTGATGTATGCGACGAAGCTACAGCACGTTTTATCAACCGCGAAGTTTCTGACGGAGTCATTGCTCCGGGATATACAGACGAAGCACTGGAAATTCTGAAGAATAAACGTAAAGGAACATATAATGTTATCAAGATAGATCCGGAATATCGTCCTGCTCCGATAGAACGTAAGGATGTATCGGAATTACGTTCGAACAAGGACGTAATGAAATCAAACTGAACGGCGATGATTTATTCGCAAACATTCCTACTCAAAACAAGAATTTCCCGGAATCAGCACGCCGCGACTTGATGATTGCGCTGATTACATTAAAATATACACAGTCGAACTCTGTATGTTATGTAAAAGACGGACAGGCTATCGGTATCGGAGCCGGACAGCAGAGCCGTATTCACTGTACTCGTCTTGCAGGAAATAAAGCTGATATCTGGTATCTACGCCAGCACCCGAAAGTATTGAATCTGCCTTGGGTTGAAAAAATACGCCGTGCCGACCGTGATAATACAATCGATGTCTATATCAGCGATGAACACGATGACGTACTTGCCGATGGTGTATGGCAGCAGTCTTTACAGAAAAACCGGAAGTGCTGACTCGCGAAGAAAAACGTGCATGGTTGGATACACTGAAAGGTGTGGCTTTGGGATCGGACGCTTTCTTCCCCTTCGGTGATAACATAGAACGTGCCTACAAGAGCGGAGTAGAATACATTGCGCAAGCTGGTGGTTCAGTGCGTGATGACCATGTAATAGCTACATGCGATAAATATGGCATAGCTATGGCATTTACAGGTATCCGTCTCTTCCATCATTAATCGCACAGTCCATAGAATATTAAAAACAATAAGCGGACAGCATAAGGTTTTCATTTCCTCTATAGCTGTCCGCTCCTTTTATTTTTATAAGTACCTAAAATTTATATCCAAAAGTTGCAAAGATTCCCAAGTTGCGAGGTCCTTTTTCCCACATACGGGCCAATCCGAATTCACCCTCTACACCTACAATATAATGACGGAAATCCAAATTTATACCAGCCTGTATACCTGCATCGAAACGACGGAGACCGTCCCAGATTTTGATATCTCCCACACACGCATCATTAAACGTACCCCACGATGAAGTAACATCATCTGCTTTCTGTTCGGTTTTACCCACTATTCCACAACCAATATATCCACCTCCAGAAATAATCACATCAAAATTCTTTGGGGTTCCGATATGGAAAGCTGCCAATAACGGCATTTCAAAATAATTCTGATTAACGGTTTGTTTGGTATCGTTTACCAGTGAATATTTTGCACCTTTGGAAGTCCAGTTAAGACCAGTCTGAAAAGACACCCAACCTGTAAGAGGGATATCTACACCTACACCTATCCGCTGATTAAACAAAGCTTTTGCAGATCCGAATCCATCTCCCATCCATGAAGAGGCACCCAAACCAACTTTCACGTTCCATACCGGTGCTTGAGCATTAACAAGCATAGCCGATATCATACACAACACTAAAAGATACAGTTTTTTCATATTTCAGACTTTTTTGTTAAGAAATCACATCTATTCTGCCAGCAGCGCATCCCAATAAAGGATTCAGTGCAAACTCCTAAAAACAAATATAGGAATATAACTAAATATTGCAATCAAAAGAAGGGAAAAAGAATTGAAAAACAACGATAATGGCTATAATATCCGACATTTTTACATCTGTCTGTTTTTATGATACAATAAAAAAGCCTCCCGCATGCTAGTTCATGCGAGAGGCTTTCAGTATATTCATAGAATTTTATTCAACCGTTCAGATTAAAACTCATAATCGATACCGATTGAGATATTTTCTCCATCCAAAGTAACACCAAAGCCATCAGCTCCTCTGAAATAATCATCACGATAACCGGCAAAACCTACTTTGGTAATAAAGCTGAAGCTATCATTCAACTTAATAGCAAGTCCTGGTTTCAAACCTATTTCAAATCCATTTACAGAATCTCCATGCTTAGGTTTTGATGTAGAGAAGCCCATTCCCATATCAATAAACAAACGTACTATCTTATTTTCATAGAAAGAATAACGAGCATATGGAGCTATGGCAAAACTGTTAATATGAGACGAAACCTTTTCATCTCCCACATCATAATGTGTTCCTTCATGAGAAAAAACAACTTCGCCACCTACAGCCCAACGCTCATTCAAGTTATAACCAAAATCGGGTGAGATAGAGAATGAGGTTACATCGGCATCACAGTCTCTCCAAAGGCTGATACCACCACCCAAATACATCTCCTATGCATATGATGACAAAGCGGCCATCATTACAACTACAATCATTAAAATCTTTTTCATAATTACATAAATTAGTTAGTTATTAAAATAATATGTCTAGTATCCGTTTTCTTAGTTTTATCCATTCTTATGACGGTTAGCACGTCGACGACGGTATTCAGCTTTCATCTTTGCAGAGCCTGAGCCATGCAATCCGGTGATATACGTTTTCTTCTTTGCCTTTGTCTTTACCTTATCTTCTTTTTTAGCGGTAGAAGGCTTGCTGCCTTTAAAGACAATTCCTTCGGTCAATATCTTTTCTATATCCATACAATGATTTTCTAAATTGATTCTTAATTTATTTTTAGGAACTAATCTCACATGATTTCCAGTCTTTGTACAGACTAGTGTGCGCTTCAGCAAGTTACCGGTTTTCATATCAAAAAGAAGTCCCGGATTAAGGTGCTGTCCATTTATTCTGATCTCAAAATGCAAATGTTCGGTTGTAGCCCGCCCTGTACGTCCCGTCAGGGCAATAGGTTGGCCAGCCTTTACAGTATCTCCCGCTGCCACCATATTCTTTGAATTATGACTATAAATGGTTTCGATTCCATTGTCATGGCGTACAACTATCACTTTGCCATATCCACCATAATGTTTAGCCATACGCACAACACCATCGAAGACACAACGGATAGTATCGTTGGCACAGGTTTTAATATCCGAACCACTATGTCCTCCACGAGCACCGTATGCCGATATAACCTTTCCTTTCGGAAGAGGGAAACACCACATCGAATCGGACAAGTTTTCCAGATGAATCTCAAAACTATTTCCGTTTGCAAAAAGCTCCGGAGTCTTTACACGAATGTGATTACGCTCCATTACCGAAAAAGATCGTACAATCGGATCGGACGCATACATCAATGACATACACCCTATCCATCCCAAAAGCAATAAAACGACGTGTATTCTTAGTTTCATCATTCGAAATATACAATTTTCACTTCCTGAGCCTCAGCAAATTCTTTTAGTAAATCGACCATATAAGTTACATTTTCTTCCAGTCCTTCGCTTCCACTATATCCATTCATTATAGCAAGCAGGTGTGTAGTACCTTCGCTTATTTTGGTCCGTTCGTTATCGCTGGTAGGAGTACCTACACCACCTACAGCATCACGATATACAGGCATGCCTTCGATATTCAGTTCTCCTCGGCCTATTCCTTCGTAAGGTTCTCCCGCTTTTCCTATACCTAATACCAGACGGTCACCTTGTATTTTATCCAGATCAAATCCGCCAATGGAATGTCCACTGTATATGGAAGCCAGATTAATCAAATCGACCAGGGTATCTATCTGATACAAAGGAATACCCCTCAATATACGGCGACACAAGGCTTCTGAAGAAGGACGATAGCGACTGGGGGCTTTTCCACATTTTTTATAAGCCTGCCGGGTTGCCTGAATGGCCGGCATTTCTTTGATGGAGTCGGTGGTATATTTAGAACGGTATAACACAGTAAACTCGTCAATACGTTTCCACAATTCCTCATTATAGGCAGTATTTTTTACAGTTGCAAAAACAGCTGCTCCCCGAAACTGCGGCCAAGCCTGTTTCAGCTCTTCAGATACTTCTATCACTAAATTCTTCATTGTATACTGATTTATTATTTCTAAAAACAAAAGCCTCCAGACAAATATAAGTCAGGATTAAACCGATTTCAACATAATGCCTGACAAAATACGTCCCGAAGCTATACCTTGCCTGCGTGCCGAGAAAAAATCGGCATTTTCTTTCCACGTACAAATACCACTTAGCTCTATATTTGATGGGAGTACACCAAAATCAAGCAGCTGCATACGGTTTGCTTCCCACAAATCAATATGCCACTTTTCCTGACGCGATGCTATACGCTGCATATCGAATCCCTGCTGTTCGAAGCAAGTATAGACCTCATCACCTACCTCAAAAGCTTCCAGTGATATGCTAGGACCTATACAGGCTACAACATCCTTCCCCTGTGTTCCATACGTACGGTTCATTACCTGCAACGTTTCGGTTATGATACGTGCTACCGTACCTCTCCATCCTGCATGTATGGCAGCAACCACACCCTGCTTTGTATCGAAACACATTACCGGAACACAATCGGCAGTCGACACACAGATACACTTGCCAGGAACGTCAGTAACCAACGCATCCACACCTTCCAGCAAAGAAGCTCGCAAACTCTCCGGCTGTTTACAGAATTCTCTATCAACAACCCGAACCTCTGCACGATGTACCTGATGTGGAATAACCAGTTCTTTCTCTGTACCAGGTAATAAAGAGCACAGCAGACTTCTGTTTTTCAATATGTTCTCCATAACATCGCCGCAATAGTTGTTGCAATTAAACGAAGCATATTCTCCTGTACTATATCCTCCGTGGCGAGTTGTAGAGAAACAAAAAATGCCGGGGTACGATTTCATTAAACCATACTCCAACATTCTTTTATCTTCTGAATAGTGAATCATTACTTCTGTGGTTCGTCGTCCCAATCTATTTCCTCGTATTCGTAGTCGAAATCTTCATCGTCGTCAGCATCTTCATATTCGAAATCGAAGTCTTCATCTTCACCCATATCCTTCAATTCCTGCTGAAGCTTAGTAACATCTTTTGCACGATGCACAATAGACGCCTGACGAAGTCCTTCCAGGCGGTTACTGTCTTTATTCAATTCCTCCCACAATATATCTTTCAACTGCTGAATTCCGATATTGGCAACAGAAGAAATAAATACATAAGGTATATTTTCAGGCAATGTAGGTGTCAGCATTTCTATCAGCTCTTCATCCAGCATATCACATTTAGTATAGCAAGTACCCGCTGCTTGTCAAGCATCTCCGGATTGAACTTAGCCAGCTCGTTCAGCAAGATATCATATTCACGGCGAATATCATCAGCATCACCGGGAACCATAAAGAGCAACAACGAGTTACGTTCAATATGCCGCAGGAAACGAAGTCCGAGCCCCTTACCTTCACTTGCACCTTCTATAATACCCGGTATATCTGCCATCACAAAAGACTTGCCTTCACGATAAGAAACGATACCCAGGTTCGGTTCCAGTGTAGTAAACGGATAATTGGCTATTTTCGGACGCGCAGCCGAAACTGTAGATAGAAGAGTGGATTTTCCGGCATTCGGAAAACCGACCAGACCAACATCTGCCAATAGTTTCAATTCCAAAATAACAGTCATTTCCTGCATCGGCTCACCAGGCTGTGCAAAGCGTGGAGCCTGACGGGTTGCCGTACGGAAATGCCAGTTTCCTAAGCCTCCACGACCACCTTTCAGCAGAATGACTTCTTGTCCGTCGTCAGTAATATCGCATACATATTCGCCTGTTTCTGCATTGTAAACGACAGTACCGCACGGCACTTCAATAACCTTGTCTGCACCATCTTTACCGAAACTTTTGTTCTTCGAGCCATTACCACCATGTTCAGCAAACACGTGACGCTCGTACTTCAGGTGTAGCAAAGTCCAGTAATTGCGGTTTCCCCGCAAGATAACATGACCTCCTCTACCACCGTCGCCACCGTCCGGACCTCCGTTGGGCATATACTTTTCACGGCGCATGTGTACCGATCCGCGCCTCCCTTACCGGAGCGGCAGTAGATTTTTACATAATCAACAAAATTCGATTCAGCCATAATATTTCTTTGAAAAATTAAATGAGTCAACCGCCTGTCTGACGGTTTTACTTAATGCAATCGAGATTGCACTGTCTGTTACAAAAAAAGAGAACGAGAAACCTCCAAACGGAAGTTTTCTCATTCTCCGTTTTTCATATCTTCAATTAGAGTTTATCGATAGCAGAGCAAATATCTGCAAAGATACCATCCATAGAACCCAAGCCATTGATGTGGCAATATTTGCCATCATTCTTGTACCAGTCAATCAGAGGAGCAGTCTGAGAATGATAAACTACCAAACGTTTCTTGATAGTTTCTTCATTATCGTCAGCACGACCAGATTCCTGTCCACGTTTGATCAGACGAGTCATCAGTCATCTTCCGGAACTTCCAGGTCAAGCATGATAGAAACTTCCTGACCGCGTACTTTCAACATTTCTTTCAAAGCTTCTGCCTGAGCGATTGTACGTGGAAAGCCATCGAAAATAACACCTTTGCTATCCTTGAAGCTATCGAATACGCTAGCCAGGATATCTATCATCAAAGCATCTGGAATCAACTGACCGTTGTCGATATATCCTTTGGCAGTTTTACCCAGTTCTGTACCATTCTTGATTTCTGCACGCAAAACGTCACCAGTAGAGATGTGGTTCAAACCATATTTCTCTACGATACGAGCACTCTGAGTTCCTTTACCTGAACCCGGTGCGCCGAAAATTACAATGTTCAACATCTTTATTACCTTTTATTTTAATTATGAATAATTATTCTATCACAGTATAAATATCACGATAGTTTCGTCCCAGTCCGTCGTAGTCAAGTCCATATCCTACGATAAAGTCATTAGGAATGTTCATTGCCACATAGTTAATGTCAAGCTCAACCTTCAGCTTATCCGGCTTAACCAGCAATGTAGCAATTTTAATGTCTTTCGGACCGCGGGCACGCAATGTTTCTACCAGCTGCTTCATAGTCAGTCCCGTATCGACAATATCTTCTACAATCACCACTGTACGTCCCGTGATATCATCACCCAAACCAACCAGTTCTTTCACTTTACCGGTAGAAGAAGTACCTTCATACGAAGCCAGTTTTACGAAAGAAACCTCACAAGGCATAGTCAAGTGCTTCATCAGATCAGCCGTAAACATGAATGAACCATTCAACACACTTATGAAAAGCGGATTGGTTCCCGGCAAATCACGATTGATTTCATCTGCTACACGAGCCACTTCCTTCATTATTTGCTCCTCAGGAATAAAAGTCTTAAAGCGTTTATCTTTGATCTGAATTACACTCATAATATATAAGTTTATAAAATTGGGACAAAAATACGAATTATCCCTCAAACTTCTATACTTTTTTCGTACTTTTACCGACAAATAGCTATTTAGAAAAAGATGAAAATACTTAGTTGCACTCAGCAAAAACAGGCGGACGCATATACAATCACCCAAGAAAACATACTTTCCATCAATCTGATGGAAAAAGCAGCCTCGCTGCTAACTGATGAAATTTGCCGTCGTTGGGATAAATCTCACCGAATAATCATATTTGCAGGCTCTGGAAACAACGGAGGAGATGCCGTTGCCGTAGCACGCATGCTGTTCCTGAAAAATTATACAGTAGAAGTATATCTGTTCAATATCACCGGAGTCTTGTCGGACGATTGCATGAAGAATGTACAGCGCCTGCAAGAATGCGGATTCCCTAACTATCACGAAATCAGTAACAGCTTCGACCCACCTCAGCTGACAAAAGATGACATCGTGATAGACGGACTTTTCGGTTCAGGACTGAACAAACCGTTAAGTGGTGGATTCGCATCGGTAGTGAAATACATCAATGCTTCACAAGCTACGGTTGTATCCATCGACCTGCTTCCGGATTGATGGGAGAAGACAACTCAAACAATATCCGCCAGAACATCATACGGGCTGACCTGACATTAAGTATCCAGTTGCCGAAACTGTCTTTCCTGTTTGCCGAAAATGAAGACATCGTAGGCGAATGGAAAGTACTGGATATAGGCATCAGCAAAAACTTCATAGAAGAAGCCTCTACTCCGTACTTCATCACTGAAGCAAATGAAATACGCCAGCTGATCAAGCCTCGCAGCCGTTTCGCACATAAAGGCAATTTCGGACACGGCCTGCTGATTGCCGGCTCATACGGTATGGCAGGAGCTTCCATATTAGCTGCCCGTGCATGCCTGCGTTCGGGTATAGGCTTACTGACAGTTCATACTCCTGTCCGCAACCATGACATTGTACAGACCAGTGTACCCGAAGCAATGGTACAAAACGATGTACACGAACTCTATTTTGCCGAGCCCGTAGACTTGGATAACTTCCAGGCACTGGCTATCGGTCCGGGAATCGGTCAGGAAGAAGAAACCGCACTCGCTACATTCGACCAGCTGAAAGAATGTTTCATTCCTCTGGTTCTCGACGCTGACGCACTGAACGTATTCAGTACACACCGTAATTACCTGAACCGGATTCCGAAACGGACAATCCTGACACCGCATATCGGAGAACTGGAACGTATTATCGGAAGATGCAACAACAGTTTCGAACGTCTGACCAAAGCCAAAGAGCTTTCTGCCTATCTGCAATGTTACATTGTACTGAAAGGAGCTTACACTGTAGTTATTACCCCCGAAGGCAACTACTACTTCAATCAGACAGGTAATCCGGGTATGGCAACAGGAGGAAGTGGTGACGTACTGACCGGTATCATCCTCGCCCTGCTGTCGCAAGGATATTCACAGGAAAACGCTTGCCGTATAGCCGTATACGTACATGGTCTGGCAGGTGATATTGCCCGCAACCGTGTAGGAGAAATCAGCCTGACAGCAGGCGATATCATTGAAGCCCTACCCGAAGCATGGAAAAACATTACAGAAACTAAATAACAAACCATTATGAACAGAACGATTATTGCATTGGGATTGTTGGCATGCTCAACACACATTGCAGCACAGGATGTAAATATATACACACCGGGCACAGACGAAGCATCGTATACTTCTGCCTAAAACAGCTCTGGAAGTAAATATTATAGCCACACGCATAAGCTATCAACCGGGAGAGCTATGCCAATATGCCAATCGTTACCTGCGCATGAACAATGTAAATCCTCAACCGGAAACATACTGGGAAATCAAACAGATTGATGTTCGCTCTATCGGAGTTCCCGATTCTACAAAAGCATATATCATCAAGCTGAAAGATAAAAGCACCTTATCAAATATTGAGCTGACAGAAAACGGGATAGCCAAGGCTATAAATACCACTTTTCCTAAAGAATACGAACAGCAGCAAGGATACGAACTGGAGAAATCTCTTCCACATGAAAGTACACGCAAGTACATGACAGAAGAGATCCTGATGGCAGGTTCGACAGCGAAAATGGCGGAACTGACAGCTAAGGAAATTTACAATATCCGCGAAAGCAAGAATTTGATCTTGCGAGGACAAGCTGACACCATGCCTAAAGACGGAGCTTCACTCAAGCTGATAATGGACAATCTTGACAAACAGGAAAAGGCACTTACACAAATGTTTGCCGGAACAACCGATCGCGAAGACAAGGTATTTACCGTACTTGTTACTCCGGAAGACAATACAAAAGATAAAATCGTATTGCGTTTCTCACGCCTGTTAGGAGCCTTGTCTACCGACAATCTGGCTGGTGATCCTATATATATCAGCATGAGCAGTACAGCTCCTATACCAGCTCCGACCGATGACAGCAAGAAGAAAAAGAAACCAGAGGGAGCTATCTATAACATTCCGGGCAAAGGAAATGTTTCTGTAAGCTACCAAGGAAAAAAATATTTCGAAAAAGACCTTCCTATTACTCAGTTTGGTTCTACAGAGGTTTTGGTAAATGAGCTTTTCAACAAGAAAATAAACACACGAGTAGTGTTTAACCCCGAAACCGGAGCAATCCTGAAAATAGACAAAGACTAACTAGCAGTCATTATCCTGAAATAAATAAAACCGGCAGGATTCTGTTCATTCAGAAATCCTGCCGGTTTTATTTATTTCGTCACTCAACCGCCCTGATCGTTACTTGATATTAGCTTCTTCCAGCTATATCCAAATTTCTTGTCGGCTACCTTCAAAGCGAAAGCAATAATCAACGACAATACTGCGATACCTGTAAATATACACATCGGTAATGTATAGTCATACAGATTAGCTCCATTTGCCTTTCCTACCACGCAATACTTATCCAATACGACACCAATCAATGTCGGTATTCCCCACAATCCGATATTCTGAATAAAGAATATCAACGCGTACGCAGTACCCAACTGGTGAGCAGGGAATATTTTAGCAACCGAGGGCCACATAGCAGAAGGTACCAGCGAAAAGGCAATACCCAGCACAATCATCAATACAATAGCAATCCAAGAGCTGTAATGAAAGGCAACGCATATATACAGTGTACAGCAATCAGCATAGCTGCACCAAGCATCATGATAGAAGCAGCTTTTCCTCGCTTGTCTACCATACCACCAAACACCGGAGTAAGGAACAAAGCTCCTAAAGCAGGAAGTCCGGCAAAGAATCCGGCAACACTTTCATCAATACCATATTTACTGATCATCAGCTCGGAAGCAAATTTCTGGAACGGGAATACGCATGAGTAAAACAATACGCAAAGCAAGGCTATCAACCAGAATCCCGGATTAGAAAGAATCTTGGCAACATCCTTGAATGAGAATTTTTCTTCCGGAGAATTATCAACTTCAGCTTCAATCTGGCGATCCAGTTTCTTATCAAGAACAGAGAAAGCAAAGAAAGCTATCAATCCACCGATCAGACAGATCAGACCTACCAGCACCGGAGTTGTAATCTCGTACGCACGTGCCATCGGAATAGCAACTGCATAAGCGGCCTGCGAACCTACACGTGCCAGCGCAACCTGTACTCCCATGGCTGTTGCCATTTCTTTTCCGCGGAACCATTTGGCAATCATCTTCGTTACTGTGATACCTGCTACTTCAGCTCCTACACCAAAGACAGAATAACCAGCCGATGCAACAAACACGCTTACTTTATATCCCAAAATTGTGCCTGTAGCATCTGCCATACCCGTCATAGCATAATACTCCAGTCCTGTACCCAATACCATCAGAATAGTAGCCAGCTTTCCGGTAAACCGAATACCAAAACGGTCAAGAATCAGCCCACCCCATATCAGCATCAAAAAGAAAAACAATTCAGGAAGCTATAAGCTCCGGTAAAAAGTCCGAACTCACTACTATCCCACTTCAAATCGGTTTCAAGCATCGTCTTCAGCGGTGCAACCACATCGTTCACATAATATGCCGCCATCATCGTGAAGGCAACAATTGCCAGCGCTCCCCAGCGAATAGCCCGGGAATCATTCAGTTTTTTAAGATTCTGTTCTTTCATCTATTTTTTATCTATTTTTTATATATTTCTTAAAAATGCGACAAAGATACGTTTTTTTTCATCGTTTCTATTTCATTTTTCAAAATATATTCTAACTTTGTAACAGAACGTAACACACATTATATAAGTAAAACGCGTGCAAGGTTCATTACAATTTTAATTTACCAACTAATAAAATCAACCATGAAAAAAACAAAACTTACGGTTCTCTGCGCCATAATGAGCGGAAGCCTATTATTTTCTTCCTGCATCGGTTCTTTCGGACTGTGGAGCAAATTGAAAGATTGGAATCAAGGACTTGGCAATAAATTTGTAAACGAAATCGTATTTTTGGCTTTCCACATCGTTCCGGTGTACGAAGTTGCTTATTTTGCCGATGTACTGGTTTTGAACTCTATTGAATTCTGGTCAGGTTCTAACCCTATAGCACAGGTAGGCACCGAAAAGACAGTACAAGGAGAAAACGGAGAATACCTGGTACGTACAAATGCCGATGGCTATACCATCATCAAGAAAGGTGAAGAAGACAAACCTTTAGATTTGGTTTACAACAAAGAAAAACGTACATGGAACGCCGTTGCCGACGGACAGACATTCGAACTGATAACCATGAATGAAGACGGCACTATTACATTTAAGCAGAAAGACGGCACTCCGATGACCGTTACTCCTGATATGATGGGTATGTCAGTTGCGAGAGCAGCTCAAAACAATTCATTATTCTTTGCAGCAAGATAACTTCCAAAAGAAGCAAAATCATAACAAAAACGCAGAACTATCATAAAGATAAGTTCTGCGTTATTTTTTATGCCCCACAGACTTCAGGCAACAGACATGAAGCCAACCGGTCAAAACATACTCTGTCCAGCTCTATCAGCATCTCATACAAAAAAATAAAAGCAGCCTCTCCACCACGGAGAAGCTGCTTCGTTATTATAATTTAGGTGTATAAAGTCTTTATTATCTGCTTGTCATTAGCACTGAGCCAATTTACCGTCTGAACCCAATACGTTCAAGATTTTATGCTTGTACATCTTTTCCATGTTATCACGAGCAGGACCAAGATATTTACGTGGGTCGAATTCTGCTGGTTTTTCAGCAAATACCTGACGGATAGCAGCAGTCATTGCCAAACGAGAGTCAGAGTCGATGTTGATCTTGCAAACAGCTGATTTAGCAGCTTTACGCAATTCTTCTTCAGGAATACCGATTGCAGCATCCAATTTACCACCGAACTTGTTGATAGTATCAACTTCTTCCTGAGGAACTGAAGAAGATCCGTGAAGAACGATAGGGAATCCAGGAAGTTTTTCCATAACTGCATCCAATACTTCGAATGCCAAAGGAGGAGGAACCAAACGACCTGTAGCTGAATCAACATGGCACTGTTCTGGTTTGAACTTGTAAGCACCGTGAGAAGTACCGATTGAGATAGCCAAAGAATCGCAACCTGTACGAGTAGCGAAGTCGATAACTTCTTCAGGGTTAGTATAAGTGTGGTGTTCAGCGCAAACTTCATCTTCTACACCAGCCAATACACCAAGTTCGCCTTCTACTGTTACATCGAACTGATGAGCGTATTCAACAACTTTCTTAGTCAAAGCTACGTTTTCTTCGTATGGCAAGTGAGAACCGTCGATCATAACTGAAGAGAAACCTAAGTCGATGCAAGATTTGCACAATTCGAATGAATCTCCGTGGTCAAGGTGAAGAACGATTTCAGGATGTTCGCAGCCTAATTCTTTAGCGTAAGCTACAGCACCTTCTGCCATGTAACGCAACAAAGTCTGGTTTGCATAGTTACGAGCACCTTTAGATACCTGAAGAATAACCGGAGATTTTGTTTCAACAGCTGCTTTGATGATAGCCTGCAACTGTTCCATATTATTGAAGTTGAATGCAGGGATAGCGTATCCACCTTTGATTGCTCTGGCAAACATATCTCTAGTGTTTACCAAGCCTAATTCTTTGTAATTAACCATTGTTGTAAATTTTATAATTGTTAGTGATTAAATTCCATAGGCAAAGTTACAAAGAATTGTAACAAATCTTCCTTTCATTGCATGAAAAAAGTGCTCCACTCATGAACATTTTGACCTAAATCATCGGCCATTTCACTCAAAAAGCATTGGATGTAAAGTGTATATTACAAATTTTACAGACTCATTCTGCTTTCTCTTCCAGAAAATCAACATCCATTTTTTTGGCCATCCGCCAGCTTCTTACACCTTATATTATATAATAACAGAACAATGCAGCCAGTGGTCATCTTTCAAAACTACAGCAAGTTAAATAAAAAATTATGCAAATCATTTTCTATTTCAAAGAAAAGCAGTATCTTTGCAACCCGAAACAGACCATTACACACTATATATTTTGCAGTGTTACCACATATAGCAAATAATAACAATAAAAGTATATACTGAAATGAAAAAAGGCATTCATCCTGAAAACTACCGTCCGGTAGTATTTAAAGACATGTCAAACGGTGACATGTTCTTGTCACGTTCAACTTGTGCAACAAAAGACACAGTAGAATTCGAAGGCGAAACTTATCCTTGTGTTAAGTTGGAAATCTCTAGCAGCTCTCACCCGTTCTACACAGGTAAGTCTAAATTGGTAGACACTGCAGGACGTGTTGATAAGTTCATGAGCCGCTACAACCGCATCAAGAAGTAATCATTACTTGCAGAAATATAAAATCGGGCGTTTCTTTCACGTGAGGAACGCCCGATTTTATTTTTACCATCACACAACTTATCAGCATATCATATCAAAAACTTCAGCATATTTTGAGAAAAACATGCTGAAGTTTTCTGTAAAATTCGTACAAATATTCCACAAAACTTGCTGACGTTTTTTCAATACCTCCCGGCTTTACCAGCAAGCCTTAAAGGAAGCCGCTAAATTCTTAGAGATTATCCTCTCTATCCATACCCCTTAAAAACAAATCAGGTATTGCCGAAACCATCCGAACGAACGGCCTCAACAATACCCGAACATGAAAATATAAGATTTACAGCAAATATTACTTAGTATCCTTTGCACGTATTTCTACACGACGAATCTTACCGCTGATTGTCTTCGGAAGTTCATCTACAAACTCGATAACACGTGGATATTTGTAAGGAGCTGTCACACGTTTTACATGATCCTGCAATTCCTTTATCAGCTCCGGACCGGCTTTCTGCTTGTAATCCTTTGCCAATACAATCGTAGCTTTTACTACCTGACCGCGAATTTCATCGGGTACACCTGTTATGGCACACTCTACTACTGCCGGATGGGTCATCAAAGCACTTTCTACTTCGAACGGGCCAATACGATAACCGGAACTCTTGATTACATCATCCGCACGGCCTACGAACCAGTAATAACCATCTTCGTCACGCCATGCGACGTCACCGGTATAACAAACTCCGTCGTGCCATGCTTCGCGAGTCAGTTCTGCATCACGATAATACTCTTTAAACAATCCCAGCGGTTTTCCCTTATCGGTACGTACAACGATTTGTCCCTGTTCACCATCTTCGGCCGAACGTCCGTCGGGTGTAAGCAGGTCGATATCGTACTGCGGATTAGGAACACCCATACTGCCTGGTTTCGGATCCATCCATGGGAAAGTAGCAAGTGTAAGAGCTGTTTCTGTCTGTCCGAAACCTTCCATCAGACGGATACCTGTAATCTTCTTGAAAGTTTCGTAAACAGAGTAGTTCAATGCTTCTCCCGCCGTAGTACAATATTCCAGTGAAGACAAATCAAATTTGCTCAGATCCTCACGAATCAGGAAGCGGTAAATAGTAGGAGGTGCGCACAATGAGGTAATATGATAATCGTGTATCTTCTGCAAGATATCGGCAGGAGTAAATTTCTCATGGTCGTACACAAAGATATTTGCTCCGGCAATCATCTGTCCATACAGTTTGCCCCATACAGCTTTTCCCCATCCGGTGTCGGCAATAGTAAGATGCAGACTGTTTTCATGAAGATTATGCCAGAAACTTCCGGTAGCAATGTGTCCCAACGGATAAGTAAAATCGTGTGCCACCATCTTAGGTTCTCCGGTAGTTCCTGAAGTAAAATACATCAGCATAATATCATCGTTGGTATTTGCATGTTCAGGACGGACAAAAGGAGCTGCACTTTCCATTCCTTTATGGAAATCTTCAAATCCTTCCGGATATTCAGGACCTACACTGACAAGCTTCTCTACGCTCGGACATTCAGGCATTGCATCCAGAATATGTTTGGTAATGACTTCTTCTCCCGCAGCAACAATCATTTTGATAGTAGCGGCCTTGCAGCGGTAAACGATATCTTTCTTAGTCAGCAGGTGGGTAGCCGGAATCACTACTGCCCCTATCTTGTGAAGGGCAATGATAGAGAACCAGAATTCATAACGGCGTTTCAGAATCAACATCACCTTGTCGCCATGTCCGATACCCAGACTCTGGAAGTAAGAAGCCGTCATATCGGTATATTTTTTCAAATCGGCATAAGTAAACTGAATATGTTCTCCTTTATCGTTTGTCCAGAGAAGAGCGTTTTTATCCGGACGCTCGGCAGCCCATGCATCTACTACATCATAACCGAAGTTAAAGTTTTCGGGCACTTTTATTTTGAAGTGCTTTATAAAATCCTCTTGTGAGGTAAAGCTAGTTTGATCTATAAATCGTTCTAACATATATCTTTTGCTTGTTTTTTACTAGTTGTTTGTATTGTTATTGCATTACTACAGCCAGGAATTTTACAGTTTTTCCATCCAGAGCCAACATTCCGTGAGGCTTGCTTGAATCAAAATACAGGCTGTCTCCCGGATTCAATATCAATTCCTTACCATTGATATTCAACAGCATACGTCCCTCTATCACCAGGTTGAACTCCTGTCCTTCGTGGGTATTGAAATATACCGGTGTATTTTCCGGCTTCGGTCCTACCGTTACAATAAACGGATCAGCCTTACGTCCCTTAAAACCAGAAGCAAGCGACTGATATTTATATGCCTTAGTACGTTCTACGGATACACCTGTTCCACGACGGGTAAGAAAATAAGATTTCATCTTAGGTTCTTCACCAAACATCAGTTCGTCTAGTGTAATACCGTATTTTCGTGCTATCCGCTGCAAAACACTTACAGAGAAGTCGCACTCACCCGACTCAATAGCCTGGTACTCCTCTACCGTAAAGTTACAGTCGGCTGCAACTTCCTCTACACTCAAATCCAAAGCGTCGCGCAAACCTTTCAAGCGTTCGGCTATCTGCTTAATTTGTTCATCCATATCTTATATGCTTTTTTAAATTGATTGCTGTTTTAATCCAAATATAAATAATCGTAATGCACCAGCGGTCGCTGCCCATGCATGCCTAGCATTTCGCGTGCTTCGGCAGAATCCACCCCGATACGTCCTACTCCTATCTGACGTCCGCGCGCATCCATTATCTTTACAATATCATCCTTTTCAAACTCTCCTTCAATAGAAACGACTCCAACCGGAAGTATACTTACAGCCTTCTTTCCCTTCACAGCCTTAACAGCCTGTTCGTTCAGATGCAGTTCGCCTTTGGCAAATCCTTCACTATGAGCGATCCATTTCTTTACGCTCGAAACAGCTTCAGAAGAAGGCACAAAACGAGTACACACGGTTTCGTCTGGATGCTGCAGCAAATCCAGCAGAACATTGTCTTTCTTTCCGTTGGCGATAATGACAGTAATCCCTTCGTCGGCTACCTTGCGGGCAATAGTTGTTTTGGTAAGCATGCCTCCTCGGCCAAAGCCCGACTTTTCTGTCTGAATATAGTCGGACAAATCTTTACCTTGCTCCACCTCACGTATCACCGAAGTACCCGGCTGCGAGGGCGAGCCATTGTAGATACCGTCGATATTACTCAGAATTATCAACGCCTGGACATCCAGCATAGAAGCAATCATGCCCGAAAGCTCATCATTATCCGTAAACATCAGTTCGGTTACAGAGATGGTATCATTTTCGTTTACAATAGGTATTACTCCACTTTCCAGCATCACACGCATACAATTTCGCTGATTCAAATAGTGGCGACGAGTAGAGAAGCTCTCTTTTGTGGTCAACACCTGTCCAACGGCAATGCCGTGCTCACGGAACAATTCATAGTAGCGATTAATTAATTTGGCTTGCCCCACAGCAGAATACAGCTGACGCTGCTGCACACTGTCGAGTTTCCGTGATACTTTAATCTCACTTCTTCCCGAAGCGACTGCACCTGAAGAGATAAGCACTACCTCTACTCCCGCTTTACGGAGCTCAGCTATCTGGTCCACCAGCGCCGACACACGAGTTACATCCAATGTTCCGTCGCGGCGGGTAAGCACATTGCTTCCCACTTTTACTGCTATCTTTGTAAACTGAAATGCCATAATAAACTTCCGTTTCTTTTCGTCCGGCAAATATAACTTTTTACTTCGTAATGCAAGCGAATAGCCTGAATAAAATATAAATTTATTACTTATTGACACATATCAAGCCAAAATAAAGAGAAAATCAGTACCTTTGCGTGACAAAAAATTAACACATTATTTAATATGGTCAAAGCTATCTTCTTCGACATAGACGGAACATTAGTATCGTTCAATACTCATTCTATCCCAGAGTCCACCCAAAACGCATTAAAACAATTGCGGGAAAAAGGGTAGGCTAAGCATCCAACGCCCTGCCGTATTACTACGGTGGGTTTTCGGAAGCTCGCCCCCAAACCGGACGTACACGTCTCCGCGTATCCGGCTTTCTACTAATAATATCAATCTATTCATTG
>ENA-OQBJ01000192-OQBJ01000192.1-human-gut-metagenome-genome-assembly--contig:-NODE-192-length-32970-cov-9.712511_pt1 | contig 32970 bp, 28 predicted proteins | sample MGYA00242743_ERZ504545 | MGnify/ENA primary metagenome ERZ504545 (study PRJEB26092, sample SAMD00036252) | human gut metagenome | host: Homo sapiens | study: EMG produced TPA metagenomics assembly of... | reverse complement strand
TATTCAACTCTACCTCACGGGTCTCAAACCAACCAGTGTCCTCATTATACACACGTTCAATTCTTGTCTTACGTTTCATTGTCACTTCTGTTTGTTCCTAAATGACAACCTTTTTCAGGGAAGTACACTTTGCAGCCGAAATCAAAATTACAAATAAGAAAATAAAAAAACAAAGAGAAAAATGACAATGGAAACAAGAAAAGAAATAGCAGCAGAAAAGAAACGTTGTGGCTCACATAATTGCACACAGGCTGTGCTCTGCACCTACCACGACTTCACCGGTATGGACGAGGAAACCATCAAGAACGCCGGCAATGCCTTTGCTGCAGGTATGGGTAACATGGAGGGAACCTGCGGAGCCCTCGTTGGCGCTGGCATCGTACTTGGACTCGCAACACAAGACAAGGCGAAGTCTATCAAGGGCATGAGAATGATAATGGATAAGTTTAAGCAACGCAATGGTGCCACACAATGCAAACTGCTGAAAGGTGTGGGCACAGGCAAGGTGCTTCGCGAGTGTCCGCTCTGCGTGGCTGATGCATCTGAATTTCTGGAAGAGATACTGGAAAAGGAAGGTATTCAGAAGTAAGTAACAATATGGCTAAGTATAAAGCAATTAACGAGCAAAACCGCTGCGTGGCATGTGGTGTTTGCGTGAAAGTATGTCCTAAGGATGCCATCAGCATCTACAAGGGATGCTATGCCCAGATAGATGAGGAGAAGTGCATAGGCTGCGGCATCTGCGAGAAAAACTGTCCGGCAGGAGTAATCCATAAAGTTTTAAGACAACCCGTTTAATTTCATCAAATTGATTCGCATGGCAAAACAGAAAAATAAGAAATGGAGTGATTACCTGTGGCTCATATCTGCCACCTATTTCATCCTCGGATTCTTCAATATCGTGTTCGCATGGCTCGGAGTCATCTGTTTTCTGATTCCGCTGCTCATGGCCATATTCGGAGGTGGAAAGGGATATTGCAACAACTATTGTGGACGAGGACAACTCTTCCTGCAAATAGGAAACACCCTGGGATGGTCGCGCAAGAAGGCGGCACCAAGATGGTTCTCGTCTAAATGGTTCCGCCATGGCTTCCTCCTGTTCTTCATGTTCTTCTTCATACAGATGATCATCCTCACCACAATGGTGGCAAAGGGCACAGAAGATCTCCATCAGACCATCCACCTGCTATGGACCTTCAACGTGCCATGGCATTGGGCTTACCCGGTAGAGATTGAGCCATGGAAGGCGCAGTTTGCCTTCGGTCTCTACGGCATCATGCTCACCTCGCTGATTGTGGGCGTTCTGCTCACCATTATCTATCGTCCAAGAACCTGGTGCGTGTTCTGCCCTATGGGCAACATGACACAGCTGATATGTAAACTCAAAGCAAGATAATTTCAAGCAAGATAACTCAAAGCAAAATGAATCTGCAACAACTCAAATATATCGTAGCAATCAACCGCTTTCGCAACTTTGCGAAGGCGGCAGACTCGTGCAATATTTCCCAACCCACACTCAGCGCCATGCTGCTGAAGTTAGAAGAAGAACTCGATGTGCGCATCTTCGACCGCACCAACAAACAGGTAACACCAACGAGTGCAGGAGAGAAAATCATCCTTCAAGCTAAAAAGACACTTTTGGAGCTAGAGAAAATCACAGAACTCGTGGCTGAAGAAAAGAACCAGATTGGCAAATCTCTGTCTCTCTCCGTAGGTCCCTCCATTGCTCCTTACATTCTTCCCAAATTCATCAAGCATTACAGAAAAGATTATCCTGAAGTAAACCTCTCTATTCAAGAGATGAAATCAGAAGAAATGTTTCATGTTTTGCAAGATGGAGAAATAGATGCTGGCATTGCTATTTCAGACCTGCCTCGTAAAGGAATACTTGAGATTCCGCTTTACACAGAACGCTTTTATGTATATTTATCGGAAGACTGCTGGCGCAAGCTACCCGTGTTCAAGCCAGAGAATCTGGAACATGAGAACATGTGGATTATGAAAGAAGCACAATGCCTTCGCGATAGTGCCTTCTCCTTCTGTAAAGCAAGGAGCAAAGGGCACCACATCTATGAGTCAGGCAGCATAGAAACTTTAATTCGCATCGTGGATGAGAACGGCGGGTTCACCATCATTCCAGAGATGCACCTCGAATTCCTAAATGAGGCACAACGCAAGAATGTAAGAAAGATAGAAGGAGATTATCTTTCCCAGAGACGCATCTCCCTATACATTAGGGAAGACTATATCAAAGAACGGATGCTTAACACCATCATCAACAGCATGAAAGAATTTATGCCAGCGCAGATGATGAATGAAGGCAACTGGAAATATGGGATAAGACTGTAAAACTGGAGTCTCCAGTTTTACAGTAAACTTGAAAATTTAGAACTTAATCCAGGTCAGCTTCTTCCAAATTCCCTCGAAAGGACCATGGGAGTGATACTTGAGCCAGAGGTTGGAAAAGAGGCTTTGCACTACCACCATGGCAATACCCACAAAGAAGGCATAGGTGATGCCGAGTTTCGTCTGGAGATTGAAGCCATAATAAGCAAACAGTCCACAACCGATGATAGACTGGAGAAAGTAGTTGGTCAAACTCATCTTGCCAAACTGGCGCAGGAACGACAATCCCTTTCTGAACCATTCCTTTCCGTACCACAACAATACGAATCCTGATACTACAAACGAGAGGATGAAGAAGTTGTAGATAGGATAAAGCCAATTGTTCCATGTTTCCATGTGGCGCACATCAGCTATGCCTCCCACAATCAACACCAGGATGGAAACCGCCAGCACCTTCTTCCACAAAGCCAGGTTGTTGTTCTCATTGTAGAACCAACGCTTTCTACCCACCAGCATTCCGAGTATGAAGAGGCAGATAGTCTGCGTATGTCTTCCCTTCATCATACACCAGTAATAAGTAGCCACCTGTCCGTATCGCAGGTTGCCATAAGCATTCTCCAGGAAACTGCCGTGCTGATGACCATTATACATATTTCCATACACTTCTCTCAATGCCGATGCATCCACCTGCCATCCCGAAATGAGGGAGTAGATTTCTACCGGTTGGATAAAGAGGAAGGCAACCACCCACCAGAGCCATTTGGTAGGAAGATAACTCAATGGGATGAGAACCAGTCCATAGATGGCATAGGAGAAGAGGATGTCGCCATCAAAGAAGGCGGTGTTCACGATACCGAGCATTGCCAGGAGGAACATTCGCCAGGCGAATCTACCCGAAAAGCAATTTCCACGCTGCTGCTGATTATCATTCATGATAAAGAAGCTTAATCCGAAGAGCAGGGCAAAGATGCCATACATCTTTCCCGACAGCAGCAATGCCAGCACATCTGCCATCCAATCATCACACCCCAGCGTATAAACATGCGCTATACTTCCGTCATACATATTGAAATGCTCCACGGAGTGATAGAGAATAATACCTGCTACGGCCAATCCTCGCAAGGCATCAGCCACATCAATACGGCTGTTTTTCAATCCTAATGTCTTGTAAAAATTCATTTTGATATTGTATGTTAGTTATTATGAGTTGGCAAAGGTATAACATTTTATTGGAAAAAGCGAAGAAATTCATATTTTTTTCGAATCACTTCGATTCTGACATATCCGTCAGAATCGAAGTGAAAGCCAATCATCGAACTTCACGTTCTGAAAGGTATGGATGCCCAGCTTCTCGGCAGCCTCGCAGTTTTCCTTCAGATCATCGATGAAGAGGGTTTCATCGGGATGGATGTTCGCCTGCTTGACTACCTCTTCATAGATACGGGCATCAGGCTTAGCCAAATGCATTCGCTGAGAGAGGAAACAGTGCTCGAAATAATCCTCTACCCCATGGTTCTGATAAGGGAAGAGATGCTCCACGCAATAATTCCAGTGTATATCAATGGTATTGCTCAAGAGGAAGAGGCGGTAACCAGCCTTCTTCAACTGCAGGATTCGCTCCTTTTTCTCATCAGGAATCTCCACCAGCATCTTGTTGGCAGCATCGATGATTTCTTCATTCGTCACATCAGCTCCTGTCAACTCACGGGCTGCATCGCAGAATGCTTCGGTGGTAATCATTCCCACACCCAGTTTGCTCATCAGCTTCATCCCCTCACTCTGAGGATTCGGATTAGCCAGTTCCCCCATTCCTATCGCCTTGAAAGCCCCGATACATCCTTCCGGATTGAGCTTCACCAAGACATTTCCCAAATCAAATATGATATTCTTGTATTGCATCATACTATTCGTTACTTTAAATCGCACTTTTAATCCTTAATTAGATACTTACTGCAAAAGTACTGTAAATTCGGGAGAAAACAAATTATTAGGGAAAAGAATGGTGGGAATATAACATTTATTAGTAAAAGAGGAAAGCCTATGTATGAGAAAGTTTTTCTAAAACTAATGCCACTATTGCCACACTTCAAGTTAACCAATTGGTTTTTAACTTTTTAAGCGTTGCAACAAGGGCATTTTCTATTATCACCTATTGCCACCTATTGCCACACTCGGGCGAAAAACGGGGGATTCTCAGCGAAAAAGCAGAGGAATACTTATTGTTTTCGCAGAAAAACATTAAAAAAGTGGAGAAAAAGGCTTGCTGTTTCGAACATTTTTTTGTATTTTGCAACCAACAGGAAAAATTCCTGCCGATTCCACCTAGAAGCTTACGACTCCTGTGAAACCACTTTATACACATTTAACCCAAAGACCAATGACACAAGCAGATTTAGTCAGACTCTACTTCGCTAAAGGAGATGTTTACAACTCATGGAACTATTGCTTCAATTGAGCACGGATGACCGACACGAAGGTCACGAATGACCGGCGTAGCCGGGCACATTTGCCCAACGCTTCGGGCAAAGCTGGGCAAAGTCATCGACAACCCTAAGTATCACCCTATCAACAAATTAGCAGAAATATGAAGTTTACTATTACAAGAATCAACAAACAGAACAAGCTGATGGTCAGTTCGAAAACCGTAGAACGGTTTCTGGAGCGCATCGCTAAAGATGATGCCAAGCTGAGTGTCACCAATTTCAGAATGAGTGTGCCGCTCATGGAGGCCGACTACCAGTACTACAAAGGCATCAAGGAATGGCAGCACGTTTATCCAGCCGCAGAATTCAACAAGGATGAAAGCGGCAATCTCGTCTTCCAGAAATCAAACGGACTGGTGATGCTCCACTTCATCAACCTCATGTCGGACCAGGAAAAAGATGCCGTCAAGAAGACGGCCAGTCTGCTGCCGATGACCTTCGCTGCCTTCGAAGGAGCCGACGGCAGAAGCCTCATTGTGCTCGTAAGCATCTGCAACGAAGAAGGAAAAATCCCGCCAAAAGAAGCCGGCGCCGACTTACTCTACCAGTCTGCCTACGAACAGGTAAAGACGCTCTACCAGTCGCAGGTACAGGCAGCCATCAAACCCGAAAAGCCATCATTGACATCCAACTTCATGCTTACGCTGGATGCCTCTCCTTATTATAACAGCAAGGCAGTGGCGATGCGCATCTCCCAAAATATGAAGAAGGTAGCCTCAGCCCCTAAAAATGTAGACGATCTGAAGACATACGATGACTATGAATTCCTCTACCGCAAGGCAGCAGAAGAGACGAAGGAAGAGATGAAAAAAGCCAACATCTCATGGCAGAACGATGAAGACCGGTTCCTTGCCGGCTTCTCAGCCATCGCCATCAAGCTCTGCAACATGGGCCTCAGCGAAGAAGAAGCTTTCATCCATATCCGCCGCAACAACTGGGGACATGTGACAGAAGAGAAACTCCGCCAGATAGTGGGCACCGCTTACGATATCCATTCCAAAGACAGGAAGACGGAGAAATCAGCCTCAGGCAGAAAAGGTCGTGCCGAAATTCTGCAGATGATCAGATACCTGGAGAGCCGGTACCAGTTCCGTTACAATACCGTGATGAAATATACCGAATACCGCCCGAACAATTCATGGGTTGGCGATTTCAGACCGGTGGATGCCCGTGTGCAGAAAAGCATGACGCTGGATGTTCAGATAGCCGACATCCACGTAAGCATCAAGGATGTAAGGAATTTTCTAGAATCAGACCGCATCAGAAACTACAGTCCAATAGAGTCCTATCTCTATGACTGTCTGGGAAAATGGGACGGCAAGGACCGCATCCGTGCCCTGGCACGAACCGTACCCACCAACAATCCTCATTGGGAAAACTGGTTTTACACCTGGTTTCTGGGAATGGTTGACCAGTGGCGAGGCATGTATCGTCGTCAATATGGCAACAGTACCATGCCGCTGCTCATTTCCAAGCAAGGTTACAACAAGAGCACCTTCTGCCGCCGTCTCATCCCTACCGAATTATCGTGGGGCTTCAGCGACAACATGATTCTCTCAGAAAAGCGTCAGGTATTGCAGGCGATGTCACAATTTCTGCTCATCAATCTCGATGAGTTCAATCAGATTTCACCACAGGTGCAGCAGGGTTTTCTGAAGAATCTGCTGCAGTTGCCTACGGTGAAAATCAAGCCGCCATACGGAAGTCATGTACAGGAATTCCCTCGTCTAGCCTCCTTCATCGCCACGAGCAACATGACCGATATTCTTTCCGACCCATCCGGCAACCGCCGTTTCCTGGGAGTAGAACTGACGGGACCTATCGATGTGAGTGGCAGACTGAACTATGAGCAACTTTATGCGCAGGCGATGCAAGCTTTGGAGCGTGGCGAAAAATCCTATTTCGACGCCAAGGAAACCGCCATCATCATGCAACATAACAGACAATTTGAGCAGATTTCCCCTATCAAGCAATGTTTTCTGCAGGTTTTCGAGCCTGCAAGTACCCCGGAAAATGGCGAATATCTGATGGCAGCCGCCATTTTCGACATTTTAAAGCAGAAATTCGGCTCTTCTCTCCAGGTTTCGAGTATACAGAAATTGGGCAGAGAGCTTCAAAATATTGAAGGTTTGAAGAACCGAAGAACAAGATTTGGTACTGAGTATCTGGTAGTTAGGAAATAACCTGTTCACTTTCCATCTCATTCCCTCATAAAAAGAGTGTGGCAATGCGTGGCATTAGGTGGCAACAGAAATACCGCTTACTGCCACGCATTATTCACTTATAATCAAAGAGTTAAATGCATTGGTGATAGATGTGGCAATAGAAACAGAAAAACATTTTCGTATAAGAATCATAAAGGTAGGAGTAAACTTCTCTTCCTCCTCTAATTATCCTTTGTTTTGCTATTGCTTATTCCTTAGTTCTGCTATCAAGTCATTTACAATATATGTATCACTCATTAGGTGCAAGCCAAGTTCTTTGTCATGTAACATACGGCAAACGTCAGAGTCATAGAATATCTGTAAAGCCCTGTCGGTTGATATATGTAACGTATCAGCTAGTTGCTTTATGATACGAGCGATTTTATTCCATAATAAGAAATCCAACATAATTATATCCTTTCGTATGATTTGAACTGCTTTTCCATTATTCTTTTCTTTCCCAATTTTTAAGAGCTTCGACCACATCATTCGCTACAGCTTCCCGGCTCTCAGTATGTAGAGTGTCATAGCAATCTTGGATGAGACTCTTGATTAGCCCCACCTTATCCAATCGCTTTCTCATTTCAGACGGCGATATACCATTTTTTGTGCCGAAGCCTCGATAGCCAACACCGTAAAGGCGAGGCGGTCAAACTCCGGGTCACTTTTCAGCAACAGTTCTCTATCTTCCATTCTTTACAAAACATTGTATTTGGGTACAAATTTATAGATTTTCTCTGATATTCCATTCTATTTCGGAGTTAAATAAAGAAAAATAGCCCGATTTCGTTAAAAACTTTACTGATGTTGGAAGAAGAATTGGGAAAAGTAGGAATAAACTTCTTTTTACTTTACCATTTCTATGTATTGACAATTGTGCCGAAATCATGAACTTCATTATGCGAACTCATCCACTTCATTTCACGACTTCATCTACTTCATTGAGTTGACACATACGACTGCGGTGGCTGAAGGAGACGAATGCAATAGCTGAAGGAGTCGAATGCAGTGACCGGAGGAGACGAATGCGATAGCTGGAGGAGTCGAATGCAGTGACCGAAGGAGTCGAATGCAGTGGCTAAAGGAGACGAATGCGATAGCTGAAGGAGTCGAATGCTGTGACCGGAGGAGACGAATGCTGTGGCAGGAGGAGACACATTCAGAACACTTATAACTAGAGATTGCGGTATAATACTAAAGCTATCAGTACTTCTGAATTAATTCCATAAAGGTACGATTAGAACTAGCATCAAATATAAACTCGCCTATAAACAACAGTATTTCATCACCTAGTTTGGCGAACTATCCATTAAGTTTACACAACTAATATTTTGTTTATCCCCCATACATAGAGTTTTTCACTCTAAACTAAAAAAAATCACAAAGAAAATACACTTTCCTCCTGAATATATGCCCTGTTTTCAAAGAAAAATATTATCTTTGTAGCTGTTTAAAGATTAAAGAGTATGAATATAATTGAATTATATGAAAACTTGAAAGGCAGCTACAAAAGTTACCTGGAAAGTTTTGTTACCATAAAGGATGAACGAATTAAGGAAAAAGTCAGCGATTCCATCAAACACGAAGAGCTTTGGCCTAAAGCCTTGATTCAATTCAATCCAAATTTCGAGAAGGGAATAGGCGTAAAAGAGCTTATTGCCAAGGGATTCCCTATCCATCCCGATCTGGAGTATTTTTTCGACAAACCATTCTATAAACATCAGCAAGATGCGATTGAATTAGGGTGCCAAGATAAGGAGTTTATCGTAACTTCTGGTACTGGCTCAGGAAAGTCACGCACCTTTATGGCAACCATTTTCAATTATGTTCTACAAAACGAAGAAGTATGCAAGGACAAAACGATTGCCATTATCGTTTATCCGATGAATGCTCTCATCAACTCACAAGCAGAAGAGCTTAGTCGCTACAAGTCCACTTACGAAGAAAAGACTGGCAACAAATGCCCTTTTACATTCGGCAAATATACAGGACAAGAAAACGATGAAGCTCGCACTAAGATGCAGCAAACACCACCCAACATCATATTAACAAACTATATGATGTTGGAATTGCTCATGACACGTGCTGGCAAAGAAGAAGGTTTGCGTAAGTGCTTCTTAGAGAATTTACATTTCCTGGTATTCGATGAGTTGCATACTTACCGTGGCATGCAAGGAAGTGATGTCTCTTTCTTGATTAGACGAATCAAAGCACTTGCATCAGGAAAAGTTCTTTGCTTCGGAACATCAGCTACCATGGTAGCTGATGACAGCATAAGTTATGTACAACAGCGAGAAAAAGTAGCAGAAGTGGCATCCTGCATCTTCGGAAGCACATATACAAAAGAGCAAGTAATTGATGAAACACTTGCCATAGGTTTATCCGATGAGGAGCCATCGGATGGAGAATTGCGTGCTTGCATCAATGCACCCATACCAACTTCTTCCGACATAGATGATGCCAAGAAATATCCTACCGCCATTTGGATAGAGCAAAACATAGCACTCGAATACAAAAAGAAGGAAGGTAAATACTTTCGTGGAAAACCTATTGCCATAGAAGATATGGCAAAAAAACTCTCACTGCAAACTGGAGAGGAAGAAAAGAAATGCCAAAAGCACATTATTGACTTACTAAATTGGTGCAATCAACTGAATTTAAGTAATGGAGCATCTATACTCCCTTACAAGATTCACCAATTTATACCACAGACAGGAAATGTGTATCTTACCATTGGTGACCAAGCCAGCCGTCAGATTACAGTAGAAGAAAAGCTCTACTGTAAAGAGTTGTCGCATGGTGACGTAAAAATCATGTACTACCCAGTCGTATTCAGCCGTCTTAGTGGTCATGAGTTTTATGTGATAAAGATTATCGGCAGCACGATTATGCCTCGCAACTTTGACGGCTATGCCACTAGTGATGGTGATAGCGATGTCAATGACGGTTATATCATCTTACCCCATCATGGCGAATCCGTAGATGATTATATGTTGGATATTACTTCCGATGACATACCTTCTGACTGGTACACCACTAACAAGAAAGGTGTACGAAAACTGAAGAAGACATATGAAGCACGTATTCCACAAAAGATTTACGTGACACAATCTGGTGCCTACAGCCCAACTGAGCCACTTGACGGTATGGGATATATGGAAGCTGTATTTGTACCTTCTCCACTGATGTACGACCCAACAGCTCGTGCCATATATAAAGGCAAGCAGTCGGAATACTCAAAACTGTCAAGAATAGGCGGTGAAGGTAGAAGTACTGCTACAACAGTATTGTCATACGAAGACATCATCCTTATGCAAAAGATGGGGATAACGCAAAACGACCGTAAAGTATTAACTTTTGTCGATGCTCGCCAAGATGCTGCATTACAAGCAGGTCACTTCAATGACTTCATCCGTATAGGTAAAGTACGTTCTGCTATTTGGAATGCCATCAAGGATGCAACAGAGGCTATCGATAATACTAAAATTGCCAGAATGGTATTAGATAATCTTCACCTTCAAGTAGATGACTACTCCAAGCGAGAAGGACTTCGTGGAGGGCGTGCCAACGATGTCAAGAACATCATGGAACGCTATCTATCTACCATCATTTATGATGACCTTGCTGGCAACTGGACTGTAATTATGCCAAACCTCGAAGATTGTGCACTTTTAAACATTGGCTACAAGTATCTTCATGATGAAATTACGGGCGATAATGGTGCAGAACGCCTATATGATATTCCTGAGTTAGAGGGATTTGACGATGAGCATAAAGAAGAATTCATCACGCAGATATTGGATTATTTGCGCCATAAGCTGTGCATCTACAGCAGCGAGAGAACCATACAAGCTGTAAAGGATACGACCAAGGCTGTAAGAGAAAACTTGAAAGCACCTTGGACACTGGATGAAAGCGACAAGATTGCCGAAGCCAACGAATTGTTTATTGAAAACCCTCGCAGACGCAATGCATATAATTTGGAAAGTGGTGGCTACCGAAGTAAATTAGGCATCTTCGTTCGAGACTACATCAGCAAGCAAACTGGTCGTAATATAGACAAAGAAGAAGATTACAAACACTATATGACAAGGCTATTCAAAGCTTTGTCAAACTATGTCATATTCGATAATGGCACCTATCAACTGGATTATGGTTGCATACTTTGGCAAGCTGGCGACAAGCAACACATTTGCCGTGACTTTGTAAGATTCCGTACCATAGAGGGTGGTAAGATACTTGACAAAGAACCCAACCATTATTTCCAACAATTCTACCAAAGCATACCTCTCAAAGATGTATGCCTGGAAGCAAAAGACCATACAGGTCAAGTTTCAAAAGAAGACCGTGAACAGCGTGAGCAGGATTTCCGAGAAGGAAAATTCCCAGTTCTTTATTGCTCCCCTACTATGGAGTTGGGTATCGACATCAAAGACCTCTCCATCGTTGGTATGCGCAATGTGCCTCCTACTCCAGCCAACTATACTCAGCGTGCAGGACGTGCAGGACGTAGCGGACAGGCAGCTTTGGTTTATACCTACTGTCGCCCACGCAACTCTCATGAAAACTACTACCTCAGCCATCCCGAAAAGATGGTAAAGGGAGAAGTAAAGGCTCCAAGAATGGAATTAGTAAACGAAGAACTATTCCGTACCCACCTCCATTCTACCATTCTGTCATTATGCCCTATCAAGGAACTGTCTGACGGAATCAAAGACTTAGTGGATTATACAGACATCAACAACATCACTTTGAAAGATGAGGTTCGTGCATCCCTACAACTCACTCCAGAGCGCAAGGAGCAAATCAAACGTATCTTCACACAAATCATGGAAGATACCTTTTTAAAGAATCGTATGGAGTCTGAGCGTCCTATTTGGTTTACAGAGCATTGGATGGATCATCTTCTTACCAATTATGAACATGATTTCGACAAAGCCCTCCAACGTTGGCGTTCTCTCTATAAACAAGCACAAACTCAGATTGAGGAAGCAAGCCTTGTCATCAATAACCGCATCTACGGTGAGAACTCCAAGGAGAAGCGTGATGCCCACATGAAACAACTCCGTGGAGAGAGTCTTCGTGACATGTTGTTGGGTGTAAACCAAGGAAAGAACAAGGAAGAGAACGAGTTCTACCCTTATCGCTATCTAGCAAGTGAGGGATTCTTGCCTGGCTATAACTTTACTAAGTTGCCACAACGTGCATTGTTACAGTATAAGTCAGATAAGGTGGAATATCTCAGCCGTCCAAAGCGTCTTGCATTAAGCGAGTTTGGTCCTCAGAACATCATATATAATAATGGTGGAAAGTTCCGCATCAGCCGTATGCAGATTTTATCGGAAATCATTCCGCATAAATTCTTCTACAACCCAAAGACGGGTGTGGTCTATAAGGATGAAGAGAACACTACCCATCATACCGACATCATTACTGGTGAATCGCTCGATGGTGTGGCGAAGCTCATTCCTGGCATGTGCATAGAGGCACAAGATATGGTGGCAGCTGAAACAGAAAAGATAACGTGTCAAGAAGAGGAACGTTCACGCAAATATTATCAGACCAAGACCTATTTTGCAAGTGATGATCCACGTTCCATCAGCGAATGTGAGCTAAAATCGCCACATGGTGAGCACTTGGCAAACATCCGTTACATTCCATCATGCCGTTTGACTTATATCTTGGAATCAAGAAATGACAGCAATGGAAATGGCTTTGCCTTCGACACGAAGACAGGTGACTGGATTAGCAACAGCAGTTTGGCACGCATCCAAGCCGAAGCAGCCAAGAACCCAGAGGAGGCTGACAGAACTAAGTTTGTGAAGTTGTTCGCTGAGACTACAGCCAATGCCATCTACATCCAGCCATTACAAGCCTTGCTGCTAAGAGACAAGTACGCTGTGCGCACATTCCTCTATGCCTTCAAGCAAGCCATTGAGGATGTCTTCCAAATAGAAGGTAGCGAGATGGGGGCTGAGGTCATGGGTGAAGGAGCGACCCCTAACATTCTTATCTATGAGAATGCGGAAGGCTCTCTCGGAGTACTGAGTCGTTTGGTCAATGAACCTACGGCTTATATGGATGTGGTCAATAGAGCATACGATATTTGCTTCAACAAGCCAGAGCTGACACCCGACGAACTCAACGAGCTTACTCCTGCAGATTATTCCAACCTGCTCAACTACTATAATCAGCCATATCATCAGCAGATTGATATTCGCAAGATTTACAGTACATTAAAGTTGATGCAAGAAGCCAAGGTAGAGCTGCACGGAGCTGGGCAAACGCTCAGCTATGATGAGCAATATGCAGCACTGGAAGCTGCAAGAGACCATAACAGTTCTACTGAATATGAGTTTCTAAAATATCTGCATGAGCATCATCTTCGATTGCCAGACAAGGCTCAGCCGATGTTCCCAGAGGAATACTATGTGCAGCCTGACTTCATGTATGGCGACCGTATCGTCATATTCTGTGATGGAACGCCACACGACCGCCCTGAGATTCAGCAAGACGATCAAGAGAAGAGAGAAGTACTCGAAGATGCAGGATTCGTAGTCCTGGCTTGGCATTATGCAACGCCACTAGCAGACTTCATCAATCAATATTCAGATATATTCACCCCAGTAAAATAAACGATATGGATTACAAGACTGGTACACTGATTGAATTCAGAAATCGTCCTTGGGTTGTTCAGCAATCAGGAGAGGACGAACTTATGATAATAAAACCATTAGGAGGTACAGATGCCGAAACCATCGGTCTCTACCTTCCTCTCTATGGGGATGAACTACAGATTCATTCCTACAATTTTCGTCGGCCTACAGCTGATGACATCGGGAAAAACAGTTATAAGGCATCTGCAAAGGTGCTTTATAACGCTTGCCGTTTATCATTCAGAGATATAGCTGGTCCATTCCAGTGTCTTGGAAAACTATCTTTCGAGCCACGTCCATATCAGATGATTCCGCTGATTCTTGCACTCAAACAAGAAAAGATCAGACTGCTCATCTCTGATGACGTTGGTATTGGAAAGACCCTGGAATCATTATTGATTGCCAAAGAATTACTCGACCGCCACGAAATCAACCGTTTCGCAGTAGTATGCTTGCCACACCTTTGCGAGCAGTGGCAAAATGAAATCAAGGACAAGTTTGGCTTGGATGCAGAGATTATCCGTTCTTCTACCATCAGCCGTTTGGAGAAAAAACTACGTCCAGACCAGAATGTATTCCGTGATATCCCCTATCAGGTTATTTCCATTGATTATGTGAAACAAGGCAATAAGCGAAATATCTTCCTCGACCATTGCCCCGATTTCGTGATTGTTGATGAAGCCCATACTTGCGCCAAGCCAACTGGTGCCAACAAATATCAGCAACAGCGCTATCGCTTGTTAAGCGACTTGGCCAATAAGCCTGAGCAGCAATTGGTTTTGCTGACAGCTACTCCTCATAGCGGTCAAAGCGAAGAGTTCCAATCCCTTATCGGATTATTGAATCCTAAGTTCGAGAACTACCAGCTTCAAACCGCTACAGAGCGCGAGGAACTGTCCCATTACTTCGTACAACGCCGACGTGCCGACATCAAGCAGTATCTAGGCAATGAAATCGTCTTCCCTGAGCGTGTCCGAATCGACAAGGATGAATACTCCTTCACTCCAGATTATCGCAATTTATTGGGACATCTGATTGAATATATAAAGCATGGCATCCAGAAAGTATCGGGAGCTGACAAACGCAAGCAACGCTATATCTACTGGGATCTTCTGGCCTTGATGCGTGGAGTAATGTCAAGTCCTGATGCTGGTATCAGCATGTTGCAAAACAAGATAGACAAAAGGGAAGATTCGTCATCAGCAAATACAGAAGACGATTCCGAGCAGGTATATATATTCAATGATCCTCTGAAGGATTTATTGAATGCCGACGATATCGTTCCTGAAGCATTAGAAACAACCAGTGCTACTGATAAGAAAGAGTTCCACAGCTTCATCAAGCAGTTGGAACACATCAAGGAAACGGATGGTGATGAAAAGGTGAAACAGGCTCTTGACATTGTGAAGTTCTCTCTTGACAGTGGCATGAACCTATCGTATTCTGCCAGTATATCCAAACAGCAGAGTATGTTGGCAAATATATCACAGACCAGCTCGCTAGCAACAAAAAGTTCAAGAAGGTGGTTGTGGGTGTGGTTACCAGCCGTTTGGCTGATGAGGAACGCAAGATGAAGATTGATGCCTTGGCACAGGAAGACCGCCACGTATTGGTTTGTACCGACTGCCTCGCAGAAGGTGTCAACTTACAGCAAGGCTTTGAGGCTGTTATTCATTACGATCTTCCTTGGAACCCAAACCGCATGGAACAACGTAATGGCCGTATCGACCGCTTCGGACAAACTGCCGATGCTGTCCTTATATCCACGCTTCATGCCAAGAACAACCCGGTGGACGATATAGTGCTCAATGTTTTATACAAAAAGCAGGAAGAGATACGCAAGAAGCTGGGTGTCTATCTGCCTATCGCAGACAATGATGCTTCATTGATGGAAAACATCATGCAGCGAATTTTCGATGCCAAGGTTCCTACAAGAACCGACTATATGGAGCAGTCCCTATTCGATAACGACCCGGAATGGAACAAACAGCAGGAAGAGGAGCTTGAGATTCAACTCAAAAAGATGGAAGAGAACGAGAAGATTTCTCACACCTACTTCGCTCATAACAATAAGCAGATGGATCCAACCCGACTGACAGCATCCTTGGAAGAAGCCAAATCGGTAATTGGAGGTGTAGAAGATACCCGTGACTTTGTGATTGAGCAACTATTGCATGTCGGTGTAAACGTTCATACAGACGATATACCTTTATGTTACAGTTTCCAACTCCTGGAGTTACCTGCAAATCTGCGCCACTACTTCGCCGACAAGGCAACATCCAAAGGGCTTGTGCGCATATCTTTTGCTTCCCCAACTCCAAAGCATTATATGTATATAGGACGCAACCATACATTCGTAGAGGATTTGAGCCGTGCCGTTGTCAACGATTCCGTCAATGGTGGCGAATTGGGAGCATGCCGAGCTTTGGTAATGGAAACAACAGAAGTGAAGAAACGAACCACCATTCTATTGATGCGTGTTCGTAGTGTTATCCGTGACAAAAAGATAGAGAACCGAGAACTGGTGGGTGAAGAAATGATATTTGTGGGTTATCGTGGAAAAATAGAAAACCACGATTTCCTTACACAGGAAGAAGCCAAACAGCTTTTCCTGCACTCAATGGCATCTGGCGATATGGACTTGCCAACACAGAAGACTCTTCTTTCAAATGCCATCCGTTGGATTAACAATGAGACAGAACTTCGCCAACACACAGATGAGATAGCCCTGGAAAGAGCTTCACATCTGGTAGAAGCTTTCGCCAAGTATCGCACCTACCTGAAGGCATCAGAGTACCAAGTGGTAGAACCTGTATTGCCAATGGATGTGATTGCTGCTTATCTGTTTGTACCGAAAATAAATATTTAATTTATAATGGAATACATTGATTTCAAAAGACTGATAGATGCTTTGACCGCCAAGCCAAAAGAGACGGAGTGGTTAGAGTTCAAACATAATTTTCATTCTAAGGAAGAGATTGGCGAAAGAATCTCTGCCCTGTCAAACAGTGCCTATTTGAGCAATATGCCGTTTGGTTACATCGTATTTGGCATTGATGACGAAAGCCATAACGTTATTGGCACAGACTTATATGGTAAACAGAAAATGGTAGGCAACGAAGAACTGGAATCCTGGTTGTCAACCCGTCTGAATCCCCGTATTGACTTCGAAATAATCGATGATTTTGATTATGAAGCCAACGGGCATGTCTGCATCTTCAAAATACCAGCTACAACAAACCGACCTGTAAGTTTCCTGCATGAGTCTTATATCAGAGTGGGTACCATTACCCGAAAGTTGAAAGACTTTCCGGCTAAAGAAGCCAAGATATGGAAAGGTGGTCAGAAGCCATTGGAAAAGATAGTCTTGAAAAAGGGCTTGTCAGGACAGGATGTGTTTTCTTTTCTCAGTGCAGAAGTGTACTTTGACATGATGAACTTGCCACTTCCACAAGATATCAATGGTATCTTAGACCGATTCCTGTCAGAGAACCTGATTACCAAAGATGAAATAGGATATGGAATTACCGAACTGGGCGCTATCCTGTTTGCCAAACGTCTTTCCGACTTCGATGGATTGAAAAGAAAAATGGTTAGAGTCATTGTCTATAAAGGCAAAGGTAAAGTAGAGACTATCCGTGAACAATCTTTTGACAAAGGTTATGCCATCTGTTTTGAAGAAATGGTTGCGTGGATAAATAGCCAACTTCCTGCCAATGAAGAAATTGGAATGGCATTAAGAAAAGATGCTCGAATGTATCCAGAAATTGCTATACGTGAGTTAGCGGCAAACATGATTATACATCAAGATTTTTCTGAGCAAGGATTCCCTATGATTGAAATCTATTCCGACCGCATTACACTCTCTAATCCGGGACAACCTCTGATAAGCATAGAGCGTTTCATTGACGAATATCAGTCTAGAAACGATTCTCTTGCCGATATTATGCGTAGAATGGGTATCTGCGAAGAGAAAGGAAGTGGTATGGATAAGACAATCTTCTATATAGAGTTATACCAACTTCCTCCTGTACGTCTTCAGCTTCAAGAAACAAGAACGGAAACAACTGTATTCTCTTATCGAAAATTTGCTGATCTTGATAAAACCGAAAGGGTAATGGCATGCTACCAACATGCTTGTCTAAGGTATGTTTCTAATGAGAAGATGAATAACCAATCCCTTAGAGGACGATTAGGAATTGAAGACAAAAACTATCCTATGGCATCAAGGATCATTAAGGATACCTTGGAGGCTAAACTCATCAAAGAGGAACATTCCGAGGGTAACAGTAGGCATAATTATATTCCCTATTGGGCTTAAATATAACTGACATGTAACTGGCATGTAACTGAGCTATACAAAAATAGCTCAGCTATTATCATAAAAGTCCCTGTTTATGGGGATTTGAACATATCATCGCCATGTAACTGGCATGTAACTGAATAAAATTTATGGACTATACAAGTATTCATATATATGGTCATCTCCTCTCTGATGACATCCTACATAACATAGAGCGCGACAACACGCTCAACGGCAACCGTGACCAGGATTTCGGAATGGATATTTCCGTATCTTCGGCCATAGACTACGTATGGAGCAGCCTGCGCAACGATTGGAACTTCTACAAGGAACGTGCCAACAATGAGCGATTGGTCAACAAGGATCCATACGGAACCCGTCGTGCCCGTGATCTGATGGAACGACTGTTCCAAAGCTTAGGCTATTCACTCGACCGCCAGGCCACCAATATAGAAGTGGCTAGCACCAACTACGACATTAGCTATACCTGCCACGACCTGGGTAAAATGCCATTCATTATCATAGGTGAGGGTATCAGTGCCGACGGAAACATTGATACCCTGGACAAGTGTTCACTCGACTATCGTGCCAAAGGCGGCATGCGCAAGAAATCGGCTCATGCCACTATGCTCGAATATCTCAACGCCACAGAGAATGTATATGGCATCATCAGCAACGGACAAATCCTGCGAATCATCCGCAATTCCGGACAGCTGGTGAAGCTCACCTATATAGAGTTTGACCTCCGCCGTATGCTGGAGGAAGACAAATACACCGAGTTCTGCCTGATGTTCCGTCTGCTTCACGCTTCCCGTTTCCGCACAAGCGGTGACGAGCCATGCGTGATGGAACGCTGGTTCAACATGAGCATTGAGTCAGGCAACCGCATTCGCAATGGCTTGTCTCGTGCCGTGCAAACCACGATGGAAACCATCGGAAATGCCGTATTGACATCAGAAGGTGAAGGTAATGACGCATTGCGCGAAGCCTTCGCCAATGGAACGATGGATGCAGCCCAACTCAACAAGGAACTCATCCACTTTATCTACCGCCTTCTCTTCCTGTTTATCATCGAAGAAAGAGGATTGGTATATCAGATTCCCGATTCACCTGATGCTCCAGATTACAAGCAGTTATGCCAGTGGCAGGACATCTACAAGAAGTTCTATGCTGCAAGCCGTCTGCGCCGTCTCTCGGAATTGGCGTACCTGAAACAACGCCAGTATTCGACCTATGGCAGGGATTGATGGATACTTTCCATCTCTTCGAGCCAGATACTTTTGGCGAGAAACTGGGCATCAAGCCATTGGGTGGTGTACTCTTTGGCACAGAAACCCTACATTGGCTGAAACAATGCCAGGTAAGCAACAAAGATTTGCTCGCTGCATTTTCTGCTCTCAACGAGTTTGAAGACGAGCGTCAGCAGAAAGTAAAGATCAACTATACCTCTCTCGACGTAGAGGAGTTTGGTTCTGTATATGAAGGCATTCTCGAAATGCGCCCATTCGTACAGCCGGGTGTTGCCGCTTCCGACTGGCAGTTTGGTTTCGTTGGCGGTTTAGACCGTCAAAGCACTTCTTCTTATTATACACGTCCCGACTTGGTACAGAATCTTATCAAGACTACACTCGAACCAGTCATCAAGGAAAAGATTGCTGCACAGACTACCACAGAAGAAAAGGTAAAGGCATTACTTAATATGAAGGTTTGTGATGCAGCAAGTGGCTCCGGACATATTGTATTGGCGATGGCTCGCACCATTGCCTGGTATATCTGTACCCTCCGCACAGGTGAGGACAACCCAGCTTCGCTGGATTATCGTCAGGCGCTTCGTGAGGTTATCTCCCGCTGTGTTTATGCCGTAGATTACAACCCCGATGCCGTAGAACTTTGCAAAGTAGTAATGTGGATTGAAGGTTATTGCGCAGGCAAGCCACTTTCATTCCTCGATCATCATATCCGTTGCGGTAATTCCGTATTGGGAGTTTCCGACTTGCAGATGCTGATAGATGGTGTACCAGACAAGGCTTTGACTGCAGAGGACAAAGATACATTGAAGGCTTTGAAGAAGATGAATCAGGAAGCCGTAAAAGCAGTAAACGGAACTTTAGATAATGAGCCTACATTAGGTTTGGAGGATTCCTTTGGTGTTGAGAATATGTCTGCTGCCCAGATTGGCTTAGCTGATAAGATTCGCTTTATCAACCACTTACCAGAAGATACTTTAGAGGAAGAAATCATCAAGCAGGAACGATGGAAAGAGCTGATGGAGTCTGCACGAGTAGATTGTCTGCGCCGTGCATGCGACATCTATACCAGTGCATTTTACCATACTGTTCAAAAAGACGAACTTTATAAAGATAATGGAGGCAGCAATAAAGAACTGATTCTGGAAGCTGAGGTTCCATATACCAAGACCGTGATGCGTGCGCTTCAGGAAATTAATGCTATGGAATGCCTTGAAAAAGGCAAGCCACTGCCTACTTACTATCGTCAGCTCTCTGCCGACTTCAAGACGGAAGTAAAACGTATGGCTGCTGAACAGCGTTTCTTCCATTGGTGCGTGGAGTTCCCTGAGGTGTTTGCTGCCAACAAGGGATTTGACGTGATGTGCGGAAATCCGCCATGGGATAAACTCCAAATGGAGGAAGAGAAGTGGTTTGCTGGTAAAGATGAGGATATTGTCAAAGCAGCGAACCAAGCAGAACGTAAGGAGAAAATCGCCAAACTCCAAACATCTGCCCCTAAATTATATGTGGAATTCACAACAGCATGCAATGCCTTAACAAGCCAAAGCAACTTTGCAAAGAACTCAGGACGCTTCCCACTGACAGCAGTAGGAAACTCGAACTTTCGTCGTTATTCGCAGAACTATGCCTCTCTTTCACAAACGAGGCATGGGGACTTGTCATGCCTACAGGTATCGCAGTAAATGATAGTAATAAGTACTTCTTCTCAAAGCTCATTGATGAAAATAGGTTGGTTTCCATATATAGTTTTGAAAATGAAGAGAAACTATTTGAAATACACCATAGTTTTAAGTTTTGCTTGTTAACATGTTGTAATAAAAAAGACACACCACATCCAGTATCTGGAGGTTTCTATTTAAGAAGAGTAGACCACTTGCTTGACCCTCGTCGCATATATACTTTGCAGACGAGCGACTTTGCACGTCTTAACCCCATCACCAAGACTTGCCCAGTATTCCGTACAAGCCGTGACGCAAAGCTGACTGCTAAGATTTACCGAAACTCTACCATTCTATATAATGAAGTTACGGGAGATAATCCGTGGAATGTTAAATTCGGTAGCATGTTTAACATGTCTACTGATTCCTATCTTTTCCGGACTTATGCCCAACTGATAGAACTTGGTGCAACTCTGAATGGTAACACATTTACCACTATTGACGGCGAGACATACGTGCCGCTCTACGAGGGTAAGATGATCTGGCACTACAACCACCATTATGGTTCATGGCCAACAGAAGGCGAACGCCCTAACTCCATCAATACGCAGTCAGAAGACGAACTCGCTAATCCTGACAGCTGCATCATGCCGTGGTATTGGGTACCGTTGGCGGCTGTAAATGACAGATTGGTGAAGCATGACAAGGACGGAAATATCGTGTGGGAATGGAAGCATAAATGGCTATTCGCCTTTAGAGATGTTACAAACGCCATGACAGAGAGGACATTTATAATTGCGCCTATTCCCGACGCCAAAGGCGTCGGGCATACAGCCACGCTCCTCTACGCGGAGCGTGGCTGTATGCCCGGGGCTTCGCTTTACGGAATGATGTCATCACTAATATTCGACTACTGCTCACGCCAAAAAATAGGAGGTACACATGCCAGCATCAATTACGTCAAACAATTTCCAGTCCTCACCCCCGACCAGATCCCATCCGCCACACAATGGCAGATTCAAAAGCGCGTAGCCGAGCTATGCTATTTCAATCACGATATGGATGGTTGGGCATCAGAATTATGGGAAGAAATGAACGAAGAGCAGCGAGCAGAGCTGCCACAGTTGGGAGCACAGCAGCCTTGGATTTACAATCCTGAGCGCAGAGCCATCCTCCAAGCCGAGCTTGATGCCATCTTTGCCCATCTCTATGGCCTCAACACTGAAGATCTCCGTTATATCCTAGACCCAGAAGATGTCTGTGGTAAAGGCTGCATCAACGAGACCTTCCGTGTACTGAAAGACAACGAGATACGCCAGTACGGAGAATACCGCACCAAGCGCCTCGTTCTCGAAGCTTGGAATAAATTTGGATACAATAATTAAAAAATACAAGAAAGGATTTATATGATATTATATCATTATACAACGATGGATACATTCATCTCCATGATGGAACATTCTTTGTTTCATCAAAATGACAATTTAGAGCCTACCCACTTAATTATGTGGGCAGGTCATTCTTCATATCAAAATGATCCAACAGAATGTAAATTGTATTTTGAAGGGCTTAGAAAAGCTATCGAAAACTACAGTCTGAACAACTCATGTAATTTAATGGAAGAATACGATAAATTAATAAATGAACCCGAAAGAGGTTTAAGTTTATATTTTATCTCATTTTCGGAACAAGAAGATGATTTAACCATGTGGCGCGGCTATGGTCAAAATGGAGATGGCATAAGTTTAGGCTTCGACTTTGACAAATTGCCGGGTGCTCCTCTCATGCGTTTAAGAAATAGAGATAATCCTGAAAATAACAATTATCAACTAGATACTCGTCTTATATACAACAAGGACTATCCCATAAAATGTGTATATACAGAACCAAATGACATAAAAATAGAAGAGGATACATGTCATAGGACAATACAAAATCTTCAAGATAAAGATAAAGGCAAAGACAAAGAATGGAGAGATGTTATTCAGCACTTAATAGACTGCCAAGAAGCTCCCAAATATAAACACTTCAAATATGAAGCTGAAAAAGAACATCGCATAGTAAAGATCGGAGAAATGCCCAAATTTCGCAAAGGAAAAGACGGTTTTCCAACACCATACATTGAAGTAGGAATACCAATAAGTTGCCTACAACAAATTATCATAGGTCCTTGCCAAGCTTCCGACAACAATGTAAAAAGAGTCAAAGCACTCTTGTGTTCTAAGTTATTGGATATTCCTATTAAAAAGTCAATTATTCCGTACAGAAACAAAATATAATAAAAATGAAAATTTATCATTATACATCAATAGAAACTTTAGCCTTAATTTTAAAGAATAAGACTATCCGTTTCAATAGATTAGACCATGTTGACGATGTTGACGAAGCAGCCTATGGGTCTGGTGTTCAGAAAACCCTATTAGGCCAATATTCATTTGTCTCATGCTGGACAAAAGAAGAAAGTGAAAATATCGCATTATGGAATATGTACACAAATTACAAAGGGGTTAGAATTGGTTTGGACGAGGATATGTTTATTACCTATGCAATCAACAATAAATTCAAATCCTTTTTTAATTTCATGAGTAAATTTAAAGATGATTACTTCGTTAGCGCAATAAGTAATGAAGCCAAACTTTATGATATTCAATATGTCCAATCACCAGAGACTTATATCAAAGATTTGATTCATCAAGAAGGTGATATGGTAAATATTAATACAAACAATATTGGTATCTATAAAAGAAAAGAGTGGGATTGTCAGAAAGAAAGCAGATTCCGACTAACTTATTTTCCTGTAAACCCGAAATATGCAGAAATAATAAAGAGAAAGAATTTAGACAACTTTAATTTATTTACAGAAGCGCTCTCTGCATCATTTCAATCATTAAAAGAAAACTATCCTTTAAGTTTCACTTTCAGAGATATACCTCTGAAACCTGAAATTTTAGATAACATTGAAGTCATGTTAGGTCCTTGCACTTCTGAAGGAGAAAAAGCCATAGTAGAGGCATTGTTAAAAGGCTTCAAAAACTATAAGATAAAAGATAGTCTATTTAAAGGAAAAATTAGAAGAAACAAATAAACATGAATACAGAGCAACAAAAGATAGAATACAAAAGTCTGCAAAAGATTCGAACAGGAGAGAAAGGATTCAAGGAACTCTCCACCACTTGTGTAGCTTTAGCCAATGCACAAGGAGGACAGATTATGATTGGCGTGGAGGACAAGACTAAGAAGCCTGCTCCCAATCAGGTTATACCACAAGAAGAGGCAAATAGTGCTGTTACAAGATTGCGTGGACTTTGTTTCTATGTTGGTCTTACAAAATGTGATGCATGCGCAGACGAAACAGGTAGAATAGCTAATATTGAAATCAAAGAAATTCGCAAGATTGTTTATTCTATAGTCGGAACCGAAATAGCGAAGAAAGGCTTAACTTTTTCTAGAACTCGGATATTTACACCGACAATTAGAGCGAATTTTACACCGACATTTACACCGACAAAACTGCATCAACCTTCTGCGTTCACAGACCAGCAGCTAATTTGATTACTTTCGTAAAATTATCCCCAAAGGATAAGAACAGAAGAAAAGGGGATTACACATTATTATATATAGGAATTCTTAGGGAAAATGGTGGGCATAACATTATTGAATATCAACAACTTAAAAGTTTCATTGTGCAAGTTGAGGCAATTTCATTGTGCAAGTTGAGGCAATTTCATTGTGCAAGTTGAGGCATTTTCATTGTGCAAGTTGTGGCATTTTCATTGTGCAAGTTGAGGATTTATCATAAAAAAATGGTGTTTCATTCCACAAAATGAAACACCATTGACCTAAATTTTATGCTGATAATCGAATTTCGCAATTAGTTGCTATAAGCACTCTCACCATGCTCGTAGATGTCGAGACCTTCCTCCTCTACTCGCTTGTCAACACGTACACCTACACTCTTATCTACTACCTTGAAGATAATGTAGGTAACTACTACGCTGTAGATGATGCTTACCACGGTGGCTACAACCTGAATCCAAAGCTGATGCCAGTCGCCATAAAGGGCACCCTGTACACCTTCGGATCCTGTTACATACTGAGTGGCGAAGACACCGGTGAGGATAGATCCCAGAATACCACCCATACCATGAACACCAAAGGCATCGAGGGCATCATCATACTTGAACTTCTCCTTCACTACAGCTACCATGAAGAAGCAGACGATGGTGGAAATGATACCGATGCAGAAAGCTCCGAAAATATCGGTACTGCCGGCTGCAGGAGTGATGGCTACCAATCCGGCTACAGCACCGGTACAAGCACCTACCGTAGTTGGCTTCTTGTTCACAATCCAGTCGATGAGCATCCAGGTAGTAGCTGCTGCAGCTGTGGCGATATGAGTTACAAGGAAGGCGTTGGCAGCCAGACCATCGGCTGCCAGACCGCTACCGGCATTGAAACCGAACCATCCCAACCAGAGGAATGACATACCCATGAACACGAAGGTGATGTTGTGAGGTGTGATAGGATGACCCGCACGGTAATCATCACGCTTGCCTACACAGAGTGCCATGACCAGAGCGGCTACACCGGCATTGATATGAACCACGGTACCACCCGCAAAGTCGATGGCTCCCATCTCCTGCAGGAAACCGCCACCCCATACCCAGTGGGCCATTGGAAGATAAGCGATAATAACCCAGAGGATGGTGAAAAGTACATATCCGCTGAACTTCACGCGCTCGGCAAAGGCACCGAGAATCAAGGCTGGAGTAATGAGGGCGAACATGCACTGGAACATTGCAAAGGTGAGCTCCGGAATGCCTGTTGGCATGATGGCATCCAAGCCAATGCCGTGAAGAAAACATTTATCGAAACCACCGATGACGCAAGCCAGAGGATTGCCCGAATCGGCATATTCTGTAGAGAATGCCCAGGAATAACCGAAGACTACCCATATCAGACTGACTACTGCCACGATGAAAACCGTCTGCATCAGGATGCTGAGAATATTCTTCTGGCGCACCAAACCACCATAAAAAAGTGCTATACCCGGGATTGACATCAAAAGCACCAAGATGGTTGCCATGATCATCCACGCTGTGTTACCCGTATCAAGTGTAGTTAATAATAAACTGCTCATACTTATATCTTATAGTTAAATTAGAATACTAAATAATATTTATTAAAGATAAGTAAGAATGCCTAAATCAACATTCAACATTTTAAATTATTCCTCTTTCTCAGCGTTATACAATGCGATGTCGCCTCGCTCGCCGGTTCTGATTCTAACGGTATCGAGTACAGGAATCACGAAGATTCTGCCATCTCCTACTTCACCGGTCTGTGCAGCGCCCTGGATGGCGGCGATGGTAGGCTCCACATTCTTGTCACGAACCACGATGTTCAGAAGCACACGCTCGATGCTGCTGGTATCGTACATCACACCACGGTAAATGCGAGCCTGGCGCATTTTACCCTCACCTCTTACATTGTAATAAGAGAACCACTCGATGTCTGCTGCTAAAAGCGCCTTCTTGACATCCTCGAATCTAGACTTGCGGATAATTGCCTCAATCTTCTTCATAATCCTTTAATAATTAATAATGTGTTAATACTTCTATTGATTGTCTCTTTTCGAAAACGGACCTTCATTGGTTGCTATCCAAATCAAGCCTTTCTTTTACACTATGTTCGTTTTCGGCTGCAAAATTAATACATTTTGTCAGCATTTTAAAGAAAATAAAAACATTTCGCTTTTACTTTTTATCGAATATTTTAAATTTATCGAGGCTTATCACATTCTCCTTACAATTTGTAAGGCAGAAAGCGTTTTTATAACACAAATTGTAAGATTGCGAAAAATAATCAAGATTTCTGTATTTATTTTCTTGCATATTTCAACAAATCGTCGTACCTTTGCAACCGAAATCAAACAAATAGTCATCGAAATATTCGAAAGACTAGCAAAAAGTCAAATCTCAAAAGAGATAAGACATGAGAGATAAAAGAAGAGTATTCAAACATAAAGAACAACGCAGATGAAAGAAACAGTTCATTTTACAAAGATGCAGGGAGCGGGTAACGATTATATATATGTAGATACCCAACAATACGACATCCCTGACCCAGAGAAGGCGGCCATTGCTGGAGTGCTTATCACACGGGCATAGGAAGCGACGGACTGGTTCTCATCGGAAAGCCGCACGACGGCATAAGAGCAGATTATTCGATGCGCATCTTCAACGCCGATGGTTCTGAAGCGATGATGTGCGGCAATGCAAGCCGATGCATCGGTAAGTATCTTTACGAAAAAGGATTGACCCGAAAGGACACCATCCGACTGGAAACGCTTTCGGGTATCAAGATATTGAAACTTCATCTTCAGGATAATAAAGAAGTTGTGGAATCGGTAACAGTAGACATGCTGGAACCCAAGCTTGAAAATCCCGAGCAATTCTTAGGCCCTTCGGTGCTCGAAGCTGACGGCAGAAAATTTGAAGGCACCTATGTTTGCATGGGTAATCCGCATTTCGTTACCTTCGTGGATGACATCGACACCATCGACATCGCCCACTATGGTAAAATCCTGGAAAGAGACAAGGCATTTCCCCAAAGATGCAACATAGAATTTGCACAAGTAACTGACACAGACGCCATAAGGACACGAGTTTGGGAAAGGGGAAGCGGAATAACAATGGCTTGCGGAACAGGAGCCTGTGCCACAGCCGTAGCCGCAGCCCTTACCAAGCATACTGGTAGGAAAAGCAGTATCGTGATGGATGGCGGAACGCTGGAAATAGAATATAGCGAGGCTGATGATCATGTTTACATGACGGGACCTGCAGCCTTCTCATTCGAAGGAGAAATTGAATTATAAATAAGAGCAAACTTAAATAACAAATGGTCGATAATGACCACAAATAAAAGGAGAAACAAAATATGGCATTAGTTAATGAACATTTCCTGAAGTTGGCCAACAACTACTTGTTTGCCGACATCGCAAAGAAGGTGAACGCCTACAAGATTGCACATCCAAAGCAGCGTGTAATCAGTCTGGGCATCGGTGACGTAACCCAGCCTCTCTGCCCTGCCGTCATCAAGGCGATGCACAAGGCTGTAGACGAGATGGCTGAGCAGGCTTCTTTCAGAGGCTATGGTCCGGAACGTGGCTACGACTTCCTCCGCGAGGCTATCATCAAGAACGACTTCTGCCACGTGGCATTCATCTTGATGCCAACGAGGTATTCGTAAACGATGGAGCCAAGAGCGATACGGGAAATATTCAGGAGATTTTGAGATGGGATAACAACATCGGCGTTACCGACCCGATTTATCCGGTTTATATAGACTCTAACGTGATGATAGGTAGAGCGGGAATCTTCGAGAACGGCAAGTGGAGCAATGTAACCTACATGCCTTGCGATGAGAGCGATGACTTCATCCCTCAGATTCCAGACCACCGTGTGGACATGATTTATCTCTGTTATCCAAACAACCCTACGGGTACGGTCATCTCGAAAGAAGAACTCAGAAAATGGGTAAACTATGCTATCAAGAACGAGAGCATCATCCTCTATGATGCAGCCTACGAGGCATATATCACCGACCCATCAATTCCTCATTCTATCTACGAGATTCGTGGTGCCAGAAAGGTAGCGATAGAATTCCACAGTTATTCGAAGACTGCCGGATTCACCGGTGTGCGTTGTGGTTACACCATCGTTCCTAAAGAGTTGAAGGCAAAGACATTGGCAGGTGAGGAAGTGGCATTGAATCCTATCTGGGACCGCCGCCAGTGCACCAAGTTTAATGGTACAAGCTATATCAGCCAGCGTGCTGCCGAAGCCATCTACACCCCTGAGGGTAAGGAACAGGTGAAGGCAACCATCAATTACTATATGGAGAATGCCCACTTCATGAGAGCCGAACTCCAGAAACTCGGCTTGAGAGTATATGGCGGCGAGAATGCACCTTATCTCTGGGTGAAGACGCCAAACAACACGCCAAGCTGGAAATCTTCGAAGAGATGCTTTATGGTGCCAGTGTAGTCTGCACTCCAGGTGTCGGCTTCGGTCCATCGGGCGAAGGCTACATCCGACTCACCGCCTTCGGCGAGCATGAGGACTGCAAGGAAGCCATGGAGAGAATTGCCAAATGGCTGGGAAAATAAACGTTTCAACAGATTATAAAAACATTGAAAATCAGAAATTTTAAATTATATAAGGTATGAGCAACTTAAGATTTGAAGCTGTTTCAGAGGCTTCCAAGAGAAAGCCTGTTGAGGTAACCGCTCCTAGCGAGCGACCAAGTGAATTCTTCGGAAAGAAGGTATTCAACCGACAGAAGATGTACAAGTATCTCCCTGCAGATGTCTATGAGAAACTGATAGACGTCATCGACAACGGAGCACGTCTCGACCGTAACATCGCCAACGCCGTAGCCAAAGGCATCAAGCAGTGGGCTGACGAGAATGGCGTAACCCACTACACTCACTGGTTCCAGCCATTGACAGAAGGTACTGCCGAGAAGCACGATGCCTTCATCGAGCATGATGGCAAGGGTGGTATGATCGAGGAATTTTCAGGCAAGTTGCTCGTTCAGCAGGAGCCTGATGCTTCATCTTTCCCATCTGGCGGTATCCGCTCAACCTTCGAGGCTCGCGGTTATTCTGCATGGGATCCAACATCTCCTGTATTTATCATCGACGATACACTCTGTATCCCTACCGTCTTCATCTCTTACACTGGTGAGGCTCTCGACTATAAAGCTCCATTGCTCCGTTCATTGCACGCTGTAAACGTAGCAGCAACAGAGGTTTGCCACTACTTCAACCCTGATGTCAAGAAAGTTATTTCCAATCTCGGTTGGGAGCAGGAGTACTTTCTGGTAGATGAAAGCTTGTATGCAGCACGTCCTGACCTGATGCTGACAGGCCGCACCCTGATGGGTCACGATTCTGCCAAGAACCAGCAGATGGACGACCACTACTTCGGAGCCATCCCAGAGCGTGTTCAGGCATTCATGAAGGATTTGGAAATCCAGGCTCTCGAACTCGGTATTCCTTGCAAGACCCGTCACAACGAGGTAGCACCAAACCAGTTTGAGTTGGCACCTATCTTCGAGGAGACCAACCTTGCAGTTGACCACAACATGCTCCTGATGAGTTTGATGAAGAAGGTAGCTCGCCATCACGGTTTCCGCGTACTTCTCCATGAGAAGCCATTCGCAGGCATCAACGGTTCCGGTAAGCACAACAACTGGAGTCTCGCTACAGATACCGGCATCCTGCTCCATGGTCCTGGCAAGACACCAGAGGATAACCTCCGTTTCGTAGTCTTCATCACAGAGACTTTGATGGGTGTATACAAGCACAACGGTTTGCTCAAGGCATCTATCATGAGTGCAACCAATGCTCATCGTCTGGGCGCCAACGAGGCACCTCCAGCAATCATCTCTTCATTCCTCGGCAAGCAGCTGACCGACCTTCTCGAGCACATTGAGAAAGCCGACAAGAAGGATCTCTTCACCGTAGCTGGCAAGCAGGGCATGAAGTTGGATATCCCTGAGATTCCAGAGTTGATGATTGATAACACCGACCGTAACCGTACTTCACCATTCGCCTTCACCGGTAACCGTTTCGAGTTCCGTGCCGTAGGTTCTGAGGCTAACTGTGCATCAGCAATGATTGTATTGAACACAGCTGTAGCCGAGGCTTTGACCGACTTCAAGAAGCGTGTGGATGAGTTGATTGCCAAGGGTGAGGACAAGACTTCTGCCATCATTGATATCGTTCGTCAGGATTTGAAGACCTGCAAGCCAATCCGTTTCGATGGCAATGGTTACTCAGATGAGTGGGTAGAGGAAGCAGCCAAGCGTGGTTTGGACTGCGAGAAGAGTTGTCCAAAGATTTTTGAGCGTTATCTCGACCCTGCCACTATCAAGATGTTCGAGGATATGGGCGTCATGAAGAAGAACGAGTTGGAAGCTCGTAACGAGGTGAAATGGGAGACCTACACCAAGAAGATTCAGATTGAGGCTCGTGTAATGGGTGATTTGAGCATGAACCACATCATCCCTGTGGCTACTCACTATCAGAGCCAGTTGGCTAAGAATGTGGAGAACATGATTGATATCTTCGGCGACGAGGAAGGCAAGAAGTTGACAGCCCGCAACATCAATATCATCAAGAAGATTGCCGAGCGCACTCAGATTATCGAGACAGGTGTTGAGGAGTTAGTAAATGCCCGCAAGGTTGCCAACAAGATTGAGAATGAGCACGATAAGGCGATAGCTTATCATGACACGGTAGCTCCAAAGATGGAGGAAATCCGTTATCAGATTGATAAGTTGGAGTTGACAGTAGCCGATGAGCTCTGGACCTTGCCTAAGTATCGTGAACTCCTGTTCATCCGCTAATCAGCAATGTCTTCAAAATAGATAAGACATATTTCTGACAGATAAAAAAAACAAAGCTCTAACAAGAGCTACTCTTCATCAGATATAACAATTGAACGATCAATCTATTTCTTTTATTGGTTGTTTAAGTTTGCGCGGAGTGTGGTTGTGAAATCACGCTCCGCTTTTTTATTTCCTGATTTACATAAACAAAAAACAGACCGACATGAACGCTTGTTCACATCGGTCTGTTTACTCTTTTACCTTTTTACCCTTTTACCTTTTTACTTTTTTACCCTTTTACCTTTAAAAGATTGATTGTCTGTGTTTTTCCCGTGATGCCTGTTACGATGGCGATTCCATTGTCACGAATCTCCACCTTCTCATATTTGGCATCAACAATTACTTTTCCTTTCAATGTCATAATGCCCCAATGTCTGGGAATCTCTTCAAAGGCGCAATAGGCACCAACAGGTTGCGCTATACTGCAGTAGAGGGGTGGCACGATAACTTTACCATCTACCTTCACGCCCCATTTCTTTCCTGCCTGATACAATTCCACATGTCCTGCTTCTGACTTCTCATGCAAAAGAAGCATCTCGTTTGCTTCCATTTCCTTTTTTTGCAACATCGCCTCATGATAGTATTTCTTGCCAAGGCGAGGCATCACAAAATTCAAATCTTCATTTTCATTCTTTGGATGATTGCATCCTATATAGTCTTCTTCAAATTTGAATCCACCAGGTAGTAGTCCTCTTTGCTGTCCATGACAACGATACGTTCACCATACAGGACTGCACATAACCAATACACATGTTCGTAATCATTACGCAGGAAACATACATTCCTGCTCTCTTCATGCTCATGCGCATCTTCCTTCATCACCCTCACAATAGTTCCATACCTGACAACCGGGAACAGAAGGTCTGAATCTGAATATCATATAGTACCCATAATTCAGAAAATCATATTGTGAAGGATGATAGGGCAGAGAAAAATCTTCTTGGGTTCGAGACATGAAGATGTCGTTATATTCTATAAACTCCCATCCTTTTATGTTGACAACATGGGGAGCTTCTGCTACGTTAGTGCCAGCGTCGATGACAGCTTTTGCCAACAGGTCATAATAGCATTTCGCCTTTCTGCGAGGTCGGTAGAACAGGATGTTGCCATCCAACAGTTTCATGTCATAGTAATCGCCTGGCTCCAAGACTTGTTCTCCTTGTCGGTTCACTACCGTCATCTTTCCATCAGACAGTTTGATGATGGCAAACTCCCCTTTGCTATCTACAAACTCACGATACTGTAGTGTTTGGAGCAATTCTTCATGGCTCATCACCATCATCATTTCTGAGTCAGGATGAATCTGAATATCGTCTTGCTTCTCGTTCATCAGGAAAAACTCTCTATCCTTCGGAGTCTCCTTTCTCTTGCCAACTTTCAGCTTTCCCTCGAACATCGCATTCCAGTTCCATACTTGCGAAGGCAACCCGAACACCCGATATAGTCCCACATTATCTATAATTACGCAGTTCTTCTTTCCCTTAGCCACTCGCAATCCACGTCCCACCATTGCAGATACTTGGCAAGCGACAATGTAGGTCGAGCCAATTGTACAAACTCCACATCCGGGCAGTCAAATCCCTCCGAGAAGATATCCAACATTCACCAACAC
>ENA-OQBJ01000190-OQBJ01000190.1-human-gut-metagenome-genome-assembly--contig:-NODE-190-length-33023-cov-2.794960_pt1 | contig 33023 bp, 36 predicted proteins | sample MGYA00242743_ERZ504545 | MGnify/ENA primary metagenome ERZ504545 (study PRJEB26092, sample SAMD00036252) | human gut metagenome | host: Homo sapiens | study: EMG produced TPA metagenomics assembly of... | reverse complement strand
CACCGCAGGTGGGTCGTTGCTCCGAGACCTGCGCGCTCGACATCATCGGCGCCGAGTACGTGCGCGATATCCGTCCCGGCGAGATCTTGCGCATCAGCGCCGAGGGTCTCGTGTCCGAGCAGGGTGTCCCTGCCGCCGAGAAGAGCGCCCACTGCATCTTCGAGCAGGTGTACTTCGCCCGTCCCGATTCCATCGTGGATGGCAAGTCCATCTATGCCTGCCGCTACGATATGGGTCGCAAACTGGCGCTCGAGTGCCCCGTTGAAGCCGACATGGTCATCGGCACGCCCGACTCCGGCCTGCCCTCCGCCGAGGGATACGCCTTCGAGAGCGGCATCCCCTACGGCACCGGCCTTATCAAGAACCGCTACGTTGCCCGCACGTTCATTGAGCCCACGCAGGAGCTGCGAGCCATGGGCGTGCGCCTCAAGCTCAATCCTCTGCGCGATGTGATCGAGGGCAAGCGCATCGTTGTCGTGGACGACTCGATCGTGCGCGGCACCACCATGGTCCAGCTTGTCCGCATGCTGCGCCAGGCGGGCGCCAAGGAGATTCACATCCGCATCAACTGCCCGGAGGACATCTGGCCGTGCTTCTACGGCGTGGACACCGGCGAGCAGAGCCAGCTCATCTCCGCGACCAAGTCGGTCGAGGAGGTCTGCGAGTTCATCGGCGCCGACACGCTCGCATTCTTGTCTGTGGACGCTTTGCTCGAATGCGTACCCAAGGCGGGTTACTGCACCGCTTGCTTCACCGGTGAGTATCCGGTCGCGATTCCCGAGAGCTTCGGTCGCGAGAAGTTCATCAAGGGATACGTGCCGCGCAACCTGACCAAGCCCGAGCTCGTGACCGAGACGTGCGTTGTTGATAAGGCCGAGGACCGCAGCTGGGAAGAGGCGCACGAGGCTAAGACGAGGCGTGCCGTCGCGTGCCAATTGGGGACGTGTCCCTTTGGCACGCGTCACGCGTAATGCGAATAGAACGGGTGCGCGCGTGTAATGTCGAAAATGACGCGCTTCAATCGCGATTTTTTCGACGTTGCACGCGCGGCCCTGCAACGAGGCGCCCGCGACTGGCCGCATCCGCTCCCAATTGAGGGGTTTGGTCGATGCGGGCTGTGCCCTGCTATCATGCTGTACTAGGAATTCCCTGGGTCGAAAGGAACCTCACATGGCCGAGAGCAAGCACGTTACGTACGAGGACGCCGGCGTCGACACCGCCGAGGGCGGCCGCGCGGTCGATGCGATCAAGCAGATGGTCGCGGAGACCAACGCCCGAGGTCATTGGCGGTATCGGCGGCTTTGGCGGCCTATTCTCCGCCGCGGCGCTCAAGGACATGGAGGATCCGATCCTCATCTCCGGCACGGACGGCGTGGGCACCAAGCTCGTGCTCGCCAGATCCTCGACCGTCACGAGACTGTGGGCCAGGATCTTGTCGCCATGTGCGTGAACGACATCCTCGCCTCCGGCGCCGAGCCCCTGTTCTTCCTCGACTATGTCGCCATCGGCCACATCGAGGCTGAGCACATGGCCAAGATCGTCAAGGGCGTCGCCGATGGCTGCAAGCTCGCAGGCTGCGCGCTCGTGGGCGGCGAGATGGCCGAGCACCCCGCGTCATGCGTCCGGACGACTACGACTCGCTGGCTTCACCGTCGCGTCGTCGACCGCCCCAAGATGATCGATCCAGCCAACGTGCGCGAGGGCGATGTCATCATCGGCTTGCCGTCCACGGGTGTCCACTCCAACGGCTACTCGCTCGTGCGCAAGGTCATCGGCGTCGACGGCATCGTGCCGGGCACGCCCGAGGGCAGAGGCCAAGAAGGCTGAGCTCGAGACCATCGAGGTCGCGCCCGGCGTCCTCCTCGCCGACGAGATAAAATGTATGCCTGAGCTTTATTTGAAACCAGATGAAAAAATGGTGATGAACAAGGCAACAGGTGAAATGAAAAAAACAAGTACGAAAGCCAAACGTTCTAATACGTGGATTAATGATGAATTGTTTTTGATGAATTACCTCTTAAACACATAGCCAAACGTTTAATGCGCAGTTATGGGGTTGAAATAATTGTTGCAGACTCCTTGCAAGATAAAACGTTTTTTATGGAGTATTTAAAAGTACAAGGAAACACTATAAAAGATGTACTTGATGCCATGGCGTCTACGAATCAAATGAAATATCGTTATGAGAATGGGAAATATATATTATATCGATAATCTTAAACTATACATTAATATGAAACAGGCAGAAACAAGCTAAATTAGTTTATCTATGAAGTAAACTTTTGTGATCTATCTAAGTAGAATTTTATAAAACTTAAATCTTTAATTATGAGGAACTTTGGTAAGGCTATACTTGTAGCCTCGGCAGCGCTTTGTCTAAATTTATCGGCTTTTTCACAAAATGTTTCCTTTTTCTGTTCAGAACGTAACAGTAAAGGAGGCTATGGAACAATTGAAAAAGACTTCTGGTTATTCTTTCGTGTTCTCATCATCAGATGTAGATACAAGCAAAAAAGTATCGGTATCTGGTCAGAACTCTTCTATTCAGGATATAGTTAAGCAAATCCTTCAAGGGCAGAATGGATTGGATTATGAAATTCAGGGGAAGAAGGTTATTGTAAAACGGCAATCGGTAGTAACTCCTGCTTTGCAGAATGGGAGAAAAGTGAATGTGAAAGGTAAGGTATTGGATGCGAACAGTGAACCTGTAATTGGGGCAGCAGTAAAGGAGCAAGGAACAACTAATGGAACAATTACGGATTTTGATGGAAATTTTGAGCTTCCAAACGTAGAAAAAGGAACAGTAATCCAAGTTTCTTTTGTCGGCTATTTAACAAAAGAAATTGTATGGAAAGGAACGCCGCTTTCTATCGTACTTGAAGATGACACAAAAGCATTGGAAGAAGTAGTCGTAGTAGGATATGGAACTCAAAAAAAGGTAAACTTAACAGGTTCTGTGGCAATGGCCGAAAGTGATGTATTGGAGAATAGACCTATTGCAAACTTAGCTCAAGGCTTACAAGGTGTTATACCAAACTTAAACATTTCGTTTGCTAATGGTAATCCAAATGCTGAAACAAGTATCAATGTACGTGGACTGACATCATTAAATGGAGGTTCTGCCCTCGTTCTTGTGGATGGTGTGGAAACAAATGATATTTCATTAATCAACCCTCAAGACATTGAAAGTATTTCTGTGTTAAAAGATGCTTCTTCCGCAGCCGTATATGGTGCCAGAGCAGCATTTGGAGTTGTGTTGATTACAACTAAAAAAGGAAAAACAGGAGAAAAAATAACCTTTAACTATAACAATAACTTTTCATGGTCTACACCATCTAGACTGCCCAATAGCTTGCCGGCAGACCAATGGTTAAGAGCAATGAATAGAGAAGCCAAGAATACCAGTGGAACTCAATACTGGAGTGATGAATTAATTGCAGCTGTAGATGCTTATATGCAAGATCCAACTCGCCCGACCGCATGGGAAAATACACAGGGAAATAAATTTACAGCCAACGGAGAATGGGCCTATGCCGGAAATACAGACTGGATGGACATCTTCTATAAAAACGCAGCATTTATGCAACAGCATAATGCAAGCTTAAGAGGTGGTAGCGAGAAAACTGCATACTATGCCTCTTTAGGATACAAAGGGCAAGATGGCTTACTGGCTTTTGGTACAGATACATATAAACGTATCAATATGTCTTTTAATTTCACTTCTAAAGTAACAGACTGGTTAGAAATTGGTTTTAGAACAAAATATAATAGAAGTGAAGTAAATGAACCAAACTCACAACATTATACAAGTGAAGATCCTTATTATGAAGTTTACCGTGCATTCCCCTTCATTCCAGTATACCTGCCAGATGGAGACTTTGCAGCTGTTGCTGGATCAAACTTCAACTTTAATATTGCAGGAATGCTAGCACAAGCCGGACGTAAAAAGAATGTATATGACGATATTTGGTATACAGGCTCCTTCAATTTAACTCCATTAAAAGGATTATCTATAAAAGGAGATTATACTGGCAACCGACTATTCAGAGATGAACGCGCTCATAATAAAACTATTTACCAAAAACAACCTGATGGTTCACAGATTGCCAAAGGAGAACCTAACGGAGTATCATTAAAGAAATATGACGACACCTATCAGGCATTGAACCTTTGGGCCGAATATAAGTTTGAATTGCCTAAATCTCATTCTTTTACAGCTATGGTGGGATATAACCAAGAAAGTAAAAAAACCAGCAATTTTTATGGCTATGTAACAGACTTATACCTGAATGATGCTCCTATTATTGACTGGGCAAATACTAAACAAAAACTGGAAGAAGAAGCTACCATCTGGGCAGTTCAAGGTGCTTTCTTCCGATTAAACTACGACTATGCCGGAAAATACCTAGTAGAAGTAAACGGACGTTATGACGGTTCTTCAAAATATGCATCAGACAGCCGCTGGGGCTTCTTCCCTTCTGCTTCTTTAGGATGGAGACTTTCAGAAGAAAAGTTCTTTGAACCAGCAAAAAAAATTTTTGACAATGTTAAGCTACGCGCATCTTTGGGTAGTTTAGGAAATCAAGTTACAAATAGTAACTTTGACTTCTTAAGTCTGATGGGATTCCAGCAGCTCAACTACTTGATTGGTGGCAAACTTGCCAACGGTATCACTCCTGCTTCGCTGGCATATAATATGTAACATGGGAAAAGTAACTACTGCAAACTTGGTGTAGACTTAGGATTATTAAATAACAGGCTGACTGCTTCATTTGATTATTTCTTACGTTATACAAATGATATGGTCGTATCTAAAGCCTACCCTGCCACAATGGGATCTACAGGAGCAAAGAAAACTTGGCCAATATGCGAACAAATGGTTGGGAGTTAACACTTAACTGGAATGACAACATCAACGATGTGGCTGGTTCTACTTTAAATTATAATATCGGTATTGGTATTTCAGATAGTTATTCAACCATTACCAAATATGACAACCCAACCGGATACCTTGGTGACTACTATGAAGGCCAGCGTTTAGGCGACATTTGGGGATACGTAACAGAAGGATTCATCAAAGATGACGCAGAAGCTGAAGCAATGAAAGTACGCCAAAAAGAAATCAGCGGAACTTGGCTTCCTGGTGATATAAAATATGCAGATTTGAATGGTGACAATATCATTACTTACGGAAAAAACCAGTTAAATGACCATGGTGATAAAAAAAATCATCGGTAATCAAACTCCAAGATACCGTTTTAATATCAATTTAGGATTAAACTGGAAAGGATTTGATGTTCGAGCCTTATTTGAAGGTGTAATGAAAAGAGACTTATGGTTAGGAGATAACAATACAGTCTTCTGGGGATACACAGGACAATGGTGGAGTGCATTAAATGAAACACATATAAATGATGTATGGAGTGAAACCAATCCTAATGCCTACTTCCCTGTACCCACAAATACGACAAGAAGCCGTCAGGTTCAAACAAAATATCTGCAAGACGCATCTTATATCCGCTTGAAAGATTTGACAATCGGTTATACTTTGCCGACATCATGGGTATCTAAATTAGGCATCTCACAGTTGAAAGTCTTCGCAAGTGGACAAAACTTATGGGAAGCTACCGGCTTATATAAATATTTGGATCCAGATTCTACGGGCGATACAAAAGATGATGGTAACTTGGAAGAAAGAATGACGAAATATCCATTCTGCCGGTCTTATTCATTTGGTATTAATGTTACATTCTAAATTGCTTATTGTATTATGAAAAAAACTATATTATATGCCACATTGTTGGCACTTAGCTTTCAAAGTTGCGACTACCTTGACAGGGAGCCGTTAGATTCAGTAACAAAAGATCAGTTTTTTACGACTGCGACTGGTACTGCCCTCCAACAATATTGTAACAACTTTTACCCAAAACTGATAAAAGGTCATGGTGATCCCTTATCGTATAGTTTTGGAATGCTGGAAAAAGAATTTGAATCAGACAACATTTTTACATGGGAATATAACGTAAAAGTTTTTGGCTTGCATGTGGCTCCTACAGAAGCCAAAGATACAGAGTGGCAATGGGAAAATATACGTGCATGCAACGATTTCTTGATGAATTATCAATCATCTCCAGCAACTCAAGCTGAAAAGAATCAATATGCAGGAGAAATTTATTTCTTTAAATGCTTAGACTACTTTAATAAATTGAGTGTGTATGGTGATGTACCTTGGTATACCACAGTCTTGAACCCTGGTGATGAGGAAATGTATAAAGGACGTGATTCAAGAACACTTGTTGCTGATAGCTTACTTTTAAATATTGATAAGGCCATCAATCTGCTTTCTCCAAAATCTAAAGTGGGAGTAAGCCGAGTTTCAAAAGACGCAGCTATTGCATTAAAAGCAAGAATATGCTTATTTGAAGGTACATGGAGAAGATACCATGACATAGAAGGCGACGTAAAATTCTTACAGGAAGCATACGACGCTGCAGGCGAATTAATGAAAGAAGAATATGGTTACTCTATATTTAAAGGAAGCTCGCCTAAAACGGCATATCATGAATTATTTACACAAGAAAACTATAATAATAATTCAGAGGTTATTTTAGCTAAAGAATATGATCCGTCTTTAGGTAAAGGTAATAATGTTACCAGACAAATTGGAGTAGGTGAAACCCCTATTGGCGCAAGCCGAGACGCAGTAGAAGATTACTTATGTGCAACTACAGGAAAACCTATTTCACTATGTGGATGTGAAGGACATACTACACATACAGGGATTATTACAGAACTAGAAAATAGAGATCCTAGATTATTGCAAACCATAGCTACTCCAAAAGACGGAGAATATACATACTATTTACACGGTAAAGCAGCTAATATTGCCAATATCGTAGCAACTGGTGCGGATGGCTCTTCTTCTACGGGTTATGCTATTGCAAAATTCTATAAAACCTCTGAGTTTCTTCAGACCATCATAAGGGTAGTATTGATGCCCCTATTTTCAGATACGGAGAAATTCTTTTAATTCGTGCAGAAGCAGGAGCAGAACTAGGAGTACTGGATAATACGGAACTTGAAAGAACAATTAATGAACTTAGAAAACGAGTAGGATTCAATCACCCATTAACAGTTAATCCAGTAGCTGACCCCAAACTGGAGAAAGAATATCCTAACATAAAAGGTAGTAATGCTAATTTAATTCGTGAAATCAGAAGAGAACGCCGTATTGAATTATTTGGTGAAGGATATAGATACGATGACCTTAGAAGATGGGCTTGCGGTAAACGACTGGACGCTAGCGTAGTAGTACGAGCAGGTATTATTCCTGATGCTAGTTTATATACTGCAGAACAAGTAAACGATATGAAAGAAGAACTTGGCCTTACCTCTGAAGGAGCATTAGATATTTATGGAAAAAGAGTAAAAACACAAGCTGTATTTGAAGAACCTAAGCATTACTTATTATCCATTCCTATCAATGAAATTTCTATCAATCCTAATTTGGCTCCCAATAACCCAGATTGGTAATATTTAACAGACTTTATATAGATAAAGATGGCTTATGAGAAAATCATTTTCATAAGCCATCTTTTCTTTATACACAGTTGACTAGCAACCTGAAATTTCGTATTTTTGCCCAATCAACTGAAATTACGTAATTTTATTAAGATGAATCAAGAATTCGAGCTTATCGCCAAGACCTTCCAGGGACTGGAAGAAGTTCTGGCACAGGAACTCACGGAATTAGGAGCCAGCAACATTGAAATCGGACGACGTATGGTTTCTTTCACCGGAGACAAAGCATGATGTATAAGGCTAATTTCTGCCTTCGTACTGCCATCCGTATCTTAAAACCTATCAAACATTTTACTGCGAAGACTGCCGACGAAGTGTATGAGGCCGTAAAGAGTATCGCATGGGAAAACTATCTGGACAACATGAGTAGTTTCTCGGTGGATGCCGTAGTGTTCTCTAATGAATTCCGTCATTCTAAATTCGTGGCATACAAAGTGAAAGATGCGGTAGTCGACTATTTCCGCGAAAAGACAGGCAACCGTCCTTCCGTACGTATCAGCAACCCGGATTTGGCTATTCACATCCATATTGCAGAGGAAGAGTGTACACTTGCCTTGGATAGTTCAGGTGAATCACTTCACCGTAGAGGATACCGCCAGGAACAGGTGGAAGCACCATTGAACGAGGTATTGGCAGCCGGTATGATTCTGATGACAGGCTGGAGAGGCGAATGTGACCTGATAGACCCGATGTGCGGTTCAGGAACTATACCTATCGAAGCTGCTTTGATTGCACGCAATATCGCTCCGGGTGTATTCCGTAAAGAATTCGGATTCGAGAAATGGAAAGACTTTGACCAGGATTTGTTTGACGCCATCTATAACGATGATTCACAGGAACGTGAATTTATTCATAAGATTTACGGATACGACAACAATCCGAAAGCAAACGAAACTGCTCAGCATAACGTGAAAGCTGCAGGGGTAAGTAAGGATGTCATCCTGAAAATCCAGCCGTTCCAGCAGTTTGAACAGCCTGCACAGAAAAGTATTATCATCACCAATCCTCCTTACGGAGAGCGTATTTCTTCAGAAGATTTGCTGGGACTTTACCAGATGATTGGTGAACGCTTGAAGCATGCATTCACCGGAAACGACGCCTGGATTCTGAGTTACCGTGACGAATGCTTTGACCAGATTGGACTAAAAGCTTCTATAAAGGTACCTTTGTTTAATGGAGCATTAGAATGTCAGTTCCGTAAATACCAGTTGTTTGACGGGAAATACAAGGAATTCCGTTCCGACAACAGTGACAAGGAGTTTAAGCCGAAACGTGAAGAAAGACCGGCACGTCCACGCCGTCAGGGAGAAAAAGTGGAATACGGCCGTAAGGAGCGCAAAGACGGAGGTCGTGGAGAACGGAAAAAAGGTTTCCGCAGCGACCGTAAAGAAGGATTCCGTAAAGATGCTGACCGTAAAGAAACATTCCGCGGACGTAAAGCAGGTGACGGAAAAGAATTTACCCGTGAACGCCGTAAAGAATTCAAATATAAAGAAGATTCGAAACCACGCACTCCGCGTCCTTCTACAGACGACGGACGCCCAAAAGCGGCTCCTGCCCCACGCTACATGCACAGACGCCGCAGCGAGGAAGAAGGTAACTCACAAGATTAAAAAACGGACAGAACATGAAACGTATATTCTTTTATTCTTTTTGTGCTGTATGACCACTCTCACCACTTTTGCCCAGGAAAAAAAAACTTATACACTGGAAGATGTGATTCCGGGCGGAAACAATTATTTCAACTTAGTCCCTGAAAACATTCCGGGACTGCAATGGTGGGGAGATGTATGTGTACGTGCGGGTGTGGAAAATATTCGCAGCATTCAGTTGAAAGATGGCAAGGAAACCATACTTGTCACACTGAAAGAGGTAAATCAAGCTATTGAAAAAGGAGAAAAGCCCTATCAGCTGTCGCACGAACTAAAACCGCTTCGCAGCCTGATGTCAGCTTCATTGCCTTGGTCAGAGCGTAAAGTCATAGTTTTTCAACAGAACAGCTATTGGGGTGGAATATGACTTCGGACAGAAAAAAATTACGAACATATCCCGCCTGAACGAAAAGGCTACTAATCTTGACTTTTGCAAAACCAATAACAAAGTGGCCTATACCGTCGGTAACGGTTTGTTTGTAACCGGCGAAGGGAGGTAAGTCACCAGATTAACCCTTCACAAACAGAAGAAGGGGTAGTTTACGGACAAGCTGTACACCGTAACGAATTCGGTATTTATAAAGGTACATTCTGGAGCCCGAAAGGAAGCTATCTGGCTTTCTATCGCATGGACCAGAGTATGGTCACAGACTATCCTCAGGTGAATACATCGACTCGTATCGCAACTCTTGAGCCGGACAAATATCCGATGGCAGGAATGACCAGCCACAAAGTAACGGTAGGAGTGTACGATGTAAAGACTGGAAAAGTAACTTACCTTCAGGCTGGTGACCCGACCGACCGTTATTTTACCAACGTTAGCTGGTCGCCCGATGAGCAGCATATTTATGTCATCGAACTGAACCGTGACCAGAATCATGCCCAACTTGTATGCTATCAGGCCGCCACAGGTGAACGAGAAGGGGTATTGTATGAAGAAAAGAATCCGAAATACGTAGAGCCTCAGCATCCGTTGGTATTCCTGCCGTGGGACGAAAGTAAATTTATTTACCAAAGTCAGCGCGACGGTTTCAACCACTTGTATCTGATGGATACGAAAGTAAAAGGAGAAAGTGCATGGAAGAATGGTAAACTGGAAGGCAGTACCTATCTAGAACACCTGAAAGTAACTCCTTTGACGCAAGGTGACTGGCTGGTGCAGGATATTCTTGGATTCAATACAGGAAAGAAAGAAATCATTATCGGTAGCACAGAAATATCTCCGCTGCAAACCAATCTGTTCAGCCTCAACGTAAAAACCGGAAAACGAACATTACTAGGAGAAAAAGACGGCATGCACCGGGCTTCACTCTCTGAAAGTGGTACTTACCTGATTGACAACTTCTCTTCATTCCAAGTAGGACGTGAAATCACTTTGCTGCCTACCAACGGAAAGAAAGGAACTACATTGCTGAAAGCTGATGACCCGATGAACAGCCTGTTTAAGTTGCCGGAAATTACCATCGGTACCTTTAAGGCGGCAGACGGAAAAACAGACTTGTATTACCGCCTGATTAAACCCGTGGACTTTGACCCGAACAAAAAATATCCGGCCATTATCTACGTATATGGTGGACCGCATGCACAGCTCATCCACAACACACGTTTTATGATGCCAGAGGATGGGATTTATACATGGCTCAGAAAGGTATGTGATGCTGACAGTAGACAGCCGGGGAAGTGACAACCGAGGACTGGCTTTTGAGAACTGTACATTCCGCCATTTGGGAGTAGAAGAAATGAAAGACCAGGTAAAAGGTGCCGAATTCCTGAAATCACTGTCTTACGTAGACGGTGAACGAATCGGCGTACATGGTTGGAGCTTCGGTGGCTTCATGACAACCAACCTGATGCTGACTTATCCTGACATCTTCAAGGTAGGTGTGGCTGGAGGACCGGTCATTGACTGGAAGTTCTATGAGGTGATGTATGGTGAACGCTATATGGATATTCCGGAAACTAATCCGGAAGGATACAAGGGTTCCGACCTGAAACAGAAGGCTGGCAACCTGAAAGGCCGTCTGGAAATCATTATCGGAGGTACGGACCCACTTGTGTACCACAACACAGTTACTCATTCCTGAGAGCTTGTATTGAAGCTGGTACCCATCCGGACTTCTTCGTTTATCCGGAAGACGGACATAACATGATGGGACGTGACCGTGTACACCTGCACGAACACATCACCCGCTATTTTGAAGACCATTTGAAATAATAGACTAAAAAAACAGATACATATATGAAACTTTTACTTTTAGGTTCAGGAGGACGCGAACATGCACTGGCATGGAAAATCGCACAAAGCCCGAAAATTGAAAAGTTATACATCGCTCCGGGAAATGCCGGTACGCGTGAAGTAGGCGAAAACGTGGCTATCAAAGCCGATGACTTTGAAGGTATCAAGCAGTTTGTAACGGCCCACGGCATTGACATGGTAGTAGTAGGTCCGGAAGACCCATTGGTGAAGGGGGTATATGATTTCTTCAAAAACGATGACGAATTGAAGCAAGTACCAGTTATCGGTCCATCAAAGGCTGGAGCCGTACTCGAAGGAAGCAAGGAATTTGCCAAAGGTTTCATGCAGCGTCATCATATTCCGACTGCCGGATACAAGAGCGTAACTGCAGCCAACCTGGAAGAGGGACTGGCTTTCTTGGAAACCCTGAAAGCTCCCTACGTACTGAAAGCTGACGGATTGTGCGCAGGAAAAGGTGTATTGATTCTCCCCACATTGGAAGAAGCCAAGAAAGAACTGAAAGAAATGCTGGGCGGTATGTTCGGAAATGCTTCTGCTACAGTAGTTATCGAAGAGTTCCTGAGCGGTATTGAATGCTCGGTGTTCGTACTGACTGATGGAAAGAACTATAAAATCCTGCCAGAAGCCAAAGACTACAAACGTATCGGTGAAGGTGACAAAGGATTAAACACAGGCGGTATGGGTTCTGTTTCTCCGGTTCCATTTGCAGATGCGGAATGGATGAAAAAGGTGGAAGACCGTATCATCCGTCCTACAGTAGAAGGACTGGCTGCAGAAGGTATCGATTATAAAGGATTTATCTTCTTCGGACTGATTAACGTAAAAGGTGAACCGATGGTAATCGAATATAATGTCCGTATGGGCGACCCTGAAACAGAAAGCGTCATGCTGCGCATCAAGAGTGACTTAGTAGACTTGTTTGAAGGAGTAGCTCAGGGCAACCTAAATGAAAAGACACTAGAAATTGACCCACGCTCAGCTGTCTGTGTCATGCTGGTATCTGGCGGCTATCCGGAAGCTTATGAAAAAGGATTCCCGATGACAGGCATTGAAGAAGCAAAGGCAGGAGGAAGTATCGTATTCCATGCCGGAACAGCTTTGAAAGACGGACAGGTAGTAACTGCCGGAGGACGTGTCATTGCTGTCAGCTCTTACGGACACAGGCAGAAGCTTGGCACAGTCTTTCCAAATGCAGGTAAAATCTGTTTTGAGAAAAAATATTTCCGTTCAGACATCGGGTTTGACCTGTAACACATGCTTGCCCGAAATAGATTTCAATATGAACTGGCCACCGGAAGAGCAACTCTTCCGGTGACTATTATTATCTGTCTTATCATGTATGGCATCACCTATCAGGAAAAGACAGATTTACTTTCTTTGGCCATCCACGGAGCTATAGTCTACTGCCTGATTGAATTGAACACCACATTCTCACTCATCCGGACACGTACAACACTTCATGCGGCCATATTTCTATTCTTTTTAAGTGGGCTACCTTTTTTGCACGCCTATTCACATGAGCAATGGATTCCCTTATTGTTCACCGTATCTTTCTCTTATTTGTTCCGAAGCTATGAATCGTATATGCTCCGGTTCCTATTTTTCATAGCTTCCTCTGTCTCGGTATCAGCAGTTTTCTACTTCCGCAAGTGCTATACTTTATCCCGCTGATTTATTTCTACATGATTGGTTTAAGGGCTTTTACCCTCCGTACATTCTTTGCAGGGCTCATCGGTCTCCTCCTTCCTTATTGGATTGCATTGGCCTATCATCTTTACGCTGGAAACATGGAAGAAACCTGGCTACCTTTCAAAGCACTTACCTGTTTTTCTCCAATCGACTATTCTATTCTTTCTTTGTCACAATTAATTTCCGGAGGTATTGCAATCTTATTCATAGCCATTTGTAGTATAGAATGTATTCTGCATAGTTACCAAGACAAGGTACAAACGCGTATTATGCTCCGTGTCCTGATAATTACAGGAATAGGCACATTGGCCTGTATGCTACTTCTGCCTTCACATTTCAATACTTATTTTCTTATGACATTAATCGTAGGTTCCGTCATGGGTGGTCACTTACTGGCACTGACCTTCAACCGGTTTACCCGTATCTTTCTTTGGGTATCCCTTGGAATCTGGACCTGCGTATGTATCATGAATTTATGGATGCATTTATTCAATTTCTAATAGACTGGGGATACTGGGGAATGTTTCTCTCTGCATTCCTGGCCGGTACCATCCTACCGTTCAGTTCGGAAGTTGTGCTACTAGCCTGCATCGGATTAGGATTGGACCCTGTATGGTCCACACTTTTCACAACTGCAGGAAATGCACTCGGAGGTTTTACCTGCTATTGGATAGGGCGAATTGGCAAAACTGAATGGATTGAAAAATACTTCAAAGTAGACAAAAAACAAATGGACAAAGCCATCCGGTTTATTCACGGAAGAGGGTCGTGGATGGCCTTCTTCTCTTTTCTTCCCGTCATTGGAGACGCCTTACTTATTGCACTGGGATTTATGAGAGGCAATGTATGGATTACCACTATTGCTATGACTATTGGCAAACTGGCACGCTATGCCATCATCGTAGCCACAGCTTGGGAGTATTCCGGTTCATCGGATAGAAAACCAATGCAAATTTTTCATGCTCAAAAGATATGACTATCTTTGCGAAAACGACCGAAAATCGTCTTCGAAAAAATTAATAGGAACATGAAAAAACTTCTTTGCATCTATTACTTGTTATGTATAGCCACACTGGCTTATGCACAAGACTTAAGATTTAATGCCAACGGAAAATTTAAAATCGTTCAGTTTACTGACGTACACTATATTTTTAATGATTCGCGCGCAGAAGTAGCCATTGAACGCATCAATGAAGTGCTGAATGCTGAAAATCCAAACTTGGTAATGTTTACTGGAGATATTATCTACGGCAAACCCGCAGAAAAAGGAATGCGCACCGTATTGGAACAGGTATCTAAACGAAAAATCCCTTTTGCTGTAACTTTCGGAAATCATGATGACGAACAAGGACTTTCCCGTGAAGAGCTATTGAAAATCATTCAACATATTCCCTATAGCCTGACTTCCACCACAAAGGGCATTTCAGGTACCACCAACTTTATTCTGCCAATCAAATCATCCGATGGACAGAAGAATGCTGAAATCCTTTATATATTCGATTCCCATTCTTATTCACAGATAAAGGGCGTGAGAGGATATGATTATATCGATTTCAACCAAATTCAATGGTACCGTGAGAACAGTTCAAAATATACACAGACAAACGGTGGAACTCCCCTTCCTTCGCTGGCTTTCTTCCACATTCCTCTTCCTGAATACAATCAGGCTGCAGCCGATGAAAATGCAGCATTGTTCGGCACCCGGAAAGAAATTCAGGTCTTTTCACCGCAATGAAAGAAATGGGTGACATTGAAGGAGTGTTTGTAGGACATGATCACGACAATGATTATGCGGTAATGTGGCAAGGCATTCTTTTAGCATACGGGCGCTACACCGGTGGAAATACGGTTTATAACAACTTGTCCAACGGAGCTCGTATTATCGAACTGACCGAAGGCGAAAAAGGATTCCGTACTTGGATTCGTACTAAGAATCATACAGAACAAGAGGTGAAATTTCCGGAAAGCTTTTTAAAACCCAACAAATAGCTCCACAAAAGAATAGCCAGATTTGTTTAACAAAAGACTGTTGATATAAAAATGATTACACTTGAACCGACGGCTGATGGAAGCAATACATTATACGTTTCTGAATTGAATGAACATTATCATTCCGTGAAAGGCGCATTGACCGAGTCAGCACATATTTTTATTCAAATGGGATTGAACCACTCTCAGGCAATAAATCCTCGCGTATTTGAAATAGGTTTCGGCACAGGGTTAAATGCCTTTCTAACCTTGTTAGAAGCAGAAAAAAACCAAAGAGCCATTCACTTTACCAGCATTGAACGATTTCCTCTTTCGGAAGAGATTGTACATAAACTGTCCTATCCAGAAACAATTGCGCCCGAAGAATGTGAGAAATTCTATGCACTGCACACTGCTCCTTGGAACCAGGAAGTAAAAATAACACCTTATTTCACATTACATACAATAGAAAATGATTTTACTCACTTTTCATTTAGTGAATATTATGATGTGGTCTATTTTGATGCCTTTGCTCCCGAAAAGCAACCAGAGATGTGGAATCAAGCACTTTTCAATAATTTATATAACCAAATGAATCCTGGTGGAATCCTAACTACTTACTGCGCAAAAGGAGTGGTTAGGAGAATGTTGCAAGCAGCTGGGTTCACCGTAGAACGACTCCCTGGCCCTCCGGGAGGTAAAAGAGAAATTCTTCGGGCAACCAAAGAAAGAACCTAAAAATAAACAAATGCGTCTCCCGCTACCAAAAGAAACTACTATATTTGTATTATACTTTACGGCACAAACAAATGAAAAAATATTTTTTTGCTTTAATAGGTATCTTGCTTCTCACTATATCTTGTACGGGACAGCAAGGAAAAGAAAACGCCCCCACCCTGACAGTCACCATTGAGCCGTTACGGTTCTTCACAGAAGCTATTGCTGGAGATAAATTCCAGGTGGTCAGTATCGTTCCCAAAGGAGCTAATCCGGAAATATACGACCCTACTCCTCAGCAACTCGTCGAACTGGCACGAAGCAAGGCTTATTTGCGCATCGGCCATATCGGATTTGAACAAGCATGGGCAGAAAGATTGCAAGCTAACACCCCCAAACTACCTTTCTATGATATGTCACAAGGAGTAGATCTCATCCATGAAATACATCCTCATGCCCATACACATGGAAATATAGACGGAGTAGAACCTCATATCTGGAATTCAGTTTCGAATGCACGTATTATTTCATCTAATATCTGCAAAGCATTGTCTGAGATAGACCCGGACAATCAAGCTTACTATCAGACACGACTGGACAGCCTGCAACAAGTCATCAACCGTACCGAACGTGAAATGCAGAGCTATTTGGCGAACGCTGACTATTGTTTCCTGATTTACCATCCGGCATTAAGTTACTTTGCCCGAGACTACAGCCTGCAGCAAATCAGTATCGAGGAAGGAGGAAAGGAACCTTCACCGAGCCATCTGCAAGAACTGATGAAAACTTGCAAACAGAAACAAGTAAGAGTCGTATTCGTACAACAGGAATTCGATCAGCGTAATGCGGAAGTAATCGCCCAGGAACTGGGACTAAAAATCGTTCCTATCAACCGTTAAGCTATGACTGGAACAAAGAAATGATTCACATAGCCAAATCACTGAGCAAAAACAATAACTAAAACTTATCTTAATGAACCGACCGCTTATAAGACTGACTGAGATTGCCGCTGCATACGACCAGAAAAAAAGTGCTGGAACATATCAACCTGGAAATTGCAGAAAAGGATTTTCTTGGAGTTATCGGCCCGAACGGAGGAGGAAAAACCACCTTGATGAAAATTATTTTAGGCTTACTAAAACCTACGGCTGGAAAAATTCAGTTTTTTCATCAAGGAAAGGAAGTGAGTGAAATTACAATGGGGTATTTACCCCAATACAACACTATAGACAAGAAATTTCCCATTTCAGTGTACGAAGTGATTCTTTCTGGACTAAATAAACAAAAATCATTGTTCCGTTCATTCTCTAAGGCACAGCATGACAAGGTACGGGAAACCATTGTCCGCATGGGACTGGAAGGTTTGGAACAAAGAGCCATCGGACAATTAAGTGGCGGACAACTGCAAAGGGCCTTATTGGGACGCGCACTCGTCTCCAATCCAGAAGTCGTCATTCTGGATGAACCCAATACATACATTGACAAGCGTTTTGAGGCTCGTCTTTATGCACTGTTGGAAGAAATCAACAAAGAGTGCGCCATCGTACTGGTGAGTCACGATATCGGCACCATCCTGCAAAACGTAAAAAGTATTGCCTGTGTAAACGGCACACTGGATTACCATCCAGATACGGAGGTCTCTGCCGAATGGTTGGAAGCACATTTTGAATGTCCTATCGAACTGTTAGGACACGGCAATCTGCCTCATCGAATATTAAAATGCCATCACCATGAAGAGTAGAAGCTGCTTTTAACGCCTTTTGCAACATTATCATTTACTTTTGAGACTTGATTAGCAAATGTTTGCTATCTTTGCCGCATTGAATTTTAACGAGAAACTAAAAATAATTCATGAAACAGTACAACAAGATTAACAATCTGGTAGGCTGGCTCGCTTTTGCAGTGGCTGCATTTACTTACTGCATGACCATTGAACCGACAGCCAGCTTCTGGGACTGTCCGGAATTTATTACCACCGGATACAAACTGGAGGTAGGACATCCTCCGGGCGCACCTTTCTTCATGCTGACAGCCAACCTGTTCAGCCAATTTGCCAGCGATGCAACTCAAGTGGCTAAAATGGTGAACATAATGAGTGCCCTGATGAGTGCGGCATGTATCCTGTTCCTATTCTGGAGTATTACTCACCTAACCAAAAAACTGATTTGCCCCGATGACAAAGAGATGACTACGGGCAAGCTGATTACCATCATGGGAGCTGGTCTGGTAGGTGCACTGGCCTATACATGGAGTGATACATTTTGGTTCAGTGCGGTAGAAGGTGAAGTATATGCGTATTCCAGTCTTTTCACCGCCGTTGTTTTCTGGCTGATTCTGAAGTGGGAGAATCGGGCTAACGAGCCTCACAGTGACCGTTGGCTGATTCTGATTGCTTACCTCACAGGATTGTCTATCGGTGTACACTTGCTGAACTTACTTTGTATTCCGGCCATCGTACTGGTATATTATTACAAGAAAAACCCCAACGCCAACCTGAAAGGCAGTCTGATAGCCTTGGCTGGTTCCATGATTCTGGTAACTGTCGTATTGTATGGCATCGTACCGGGTATTGTGAAGGTAGGCGGATGGTTTGAGTTGCTGTTTGTCAACGACTTCGGCCTGCCATTTAATACGGGTGTCATCATTTACATGATTATTCTGGCCGCAAGCATCATTTGGGGTGTGTACGAAAGTTATACCGTGAAAAGCCGCAAGCGGATGAATATCTCTTTCCTGACCACTGTCGGTCTACTGGGTATTCCGTTCTACGGACATGGCTGGAGCAGCGTCTTCATTGGTATTATCGTACTGGCTATTTTAGCAATTTACCTCTTTGCCAATATCGGTGAAAAATACCGTGTCAGCGCACGCACGCTGAATACCAGCTTGCTGGCCATGATGATGATTGTGGTAGGTTATTCTTCGTATGCCGTCATTGTCATCCGTTCTTCGGCCAATACGCCAATGGACCAGAACTCTCCAGAAGACATCTTTACTTTGGGAGAATACCTGGGACGTGAACAATACGGTACCCGCCCGTTATTCTACGGACAGACTTATGCTTCCAAACCTGCATTGAAACCTACTGAAGGAGGATGCGTGTACGACGTGGAAGAAGGTGCCCCGGTATACCAGCGGAAAGAAAAGGAACGTCCGGATGAAAAAGACAGTTACGAAATTGTACGTCATAAAACAGAGTATAAATACGCTCAAAACATGTTGTTCCCACGTATGTACAGCGATGCACATGCACAGGCCTATGAAGACTGGCTGGGAGGAGTAGAAGGACGTAAGGTTCCCTACGATCAGTGTGGAGAGATGATTATGGTGAAGATTCCTACACAATGGGATAACATCAAGTTCTTCTTTATCTACCAATTGAACTACATGTACTGGCGTTATTTCATGTGGAACTTCGCCGGACGACAGAACGACATTCAAGGTCAGGGAGAAATAGAACATGGTAACTGGATTACCGGTATTTCGTTTATCGACAGCATACTGATAGGTGACCAGACTTTGCTTCCTTCTGAGTTGAAAAACAACAAAGGACATAATGTATATTACTGTCTCCCCTTAATTTTAGGACTAATCGGTCTGTTCTGGCAGGCTTATAAGGGAGAAAAGGGTATCCAGCAGTTCTGGATTGTCTTCTTCCTCTTCTTCATGACCGGTCTGGCCATCGTGCTTTACCTGAACCAAACACCGCAACAGCCTCGTGAACGAGACTATGCATATGCCGGTTCGTTCTATGCATTTGCCATCTGGATTGGACTGGGAGTGGCAGCCATAGCCGAATACCTGAGCAAGAAAATCAATGAAAAGCCTGCGGCTATCTTAGCCAGTGTGGTCTGCTTGCTGGTGCCCGTGCAAATGGTAAGCCAGACATGGGACGACCACGACCGCAGCGACCGCTACACCTGCCGCGATTTCGGACAGAACTACCTGAACTCTGTACCGGAAAAGGGAAATCCGATTCTCTTTACCAACGGTGATAACGATACATTCCCCTTGTGGTATAATCAGGAAACAGAAGGTGTACGCACGGATGTACGTGTCTGCAACCTGAGTTATCTGCAGACTGACTGGTACATCGACCAGATGCGCCGTCCGGCATACGACTCTCCTTCAGTACCTATCAACTGGGATCGTATTGACTATGTATCCGGTCACAACGAAGCAGTATACGTACGTCCTGATGCCATGCCGACTATCCTTGAATTCTACAAAAAGAATCCGGAAGAGGCAGCCAAGGAGTTTGGAGATAATCCATACGAACTGAAAAACATTCTGGAACACTGGGTACGCTCACCGAAGGAAGACTTACAGATGATTCCGACCGACAGTATCGTCATAAAACTGGATAAGGAAGCCATCAAACGTTCAGGTATGCTGACACCTGATTCTATTCCGGAATACATGCATATCTCGCTGAAAGGTAAACGAGTGCTGTATAAGAGCGAACTGATGATGCTGGAAATGTTGGCCAATACCAACTGGGAACGTCCGATGTACATGGCTATCACCGTGGGTTCTGACAATCACCTGAACCTGACCAATAACTTCTTGCAGGAAGGTCTGGCTTACCGCATCACTCCGTTTGACAATGCAAAATTAGGCAGACGACTCGACAGCGAAAAGATGTACGACAACCTGATGAACAAGTTCAAGTTCGGCGGCATTGACAACCCTGACATTTACCTGGATGAAACGGTATTACGCATGTGCGATACGCATCGCCGCATGTTCGTACAGCTGACTAGCCAGTTGATTAAGGAAAGGAAGAAGGATAAGGCACATGAAAGCATTGGATTATTGCGAAAAAGTAATTCCTTCTACTACGGTTCCGCACGACTACCTGATGAGCAGCTCCAAGGAAATGGCAGAAAACTACTTGGCATTGGGACAGCAGCAGAAAGCTGAAAAGATTCTCAATGAACTGGCCAACAATGCAGTAGAATATGCTACCTGGTATTTGAGTCTGGACGATGCCCGTTTCGCAAGTTCATACGAAAACTGCATGCGTTATTTCTATATCTTGGATGATGTATGCAAGACCATAGCGCAAATGAAGGACAGCAAGACAGGTGAAGAAAATAAATCAGCTTTGCATTATGCTCAAAAGTTCGACCAGTTGTACAAACTGCTGGAAAAACGAGTAGGCAATAGCGCTCCTGCTCAATAATACAAAAGAGATTGAATGTATCAGATACAGAATGTCATTCTGAATACCACAGAGAATATTACCACCTTTGCCGGTTCAGAATGACATTCTTTCTTTTAATTCTTTCTGCAAAACAAACCTCTTAAAAACGACGAAAAACATGTTCATAGAACAACCTCCACAATTTATCCGTCTGCTTTATCCCAAAGCTTTCTGGCGTATGGATAAAAAAGAAAGAGCCGTCTACCTCACTTTTGATGACGGCCCCATACCTGAGGTGACTCCCTGGGTACTTGATTTACTGGACAAATATGGAATAAAGGCCACTTTTTTCATGGTAGGCGATAATGTAAGGAAGCATCCCAAAGAATTCCAGATGGTAGTGGAACGCGGACACCGTATCGGGAATCATACTTTTAACCATATACGAGGATTCGAGTTTTTAAGCCAGAATTACTTGGCCAATACCGATAAAGCCAATGCTTATTTGCAGACCAACTTATTTCGTCCTCCTCACGGACACATGCGATGGATGCAATACCATGTGTTGAAAAAGAAATACCAGATTGTGATGTGGGATTTGGTTACGCGGGACTACAGCAAGCGGCTCAATGGTCCGCAAGTATTTGAAAAGGTAAAGAAATATGCCCGGAACGGTTCTATCATCACATTTCATGACTCTCTGAAATCGGAAGAAAACCTTAAATATGCTCTTCCCCGCTCCATTGAGTGGCTGTTAAAGGAAGGATATGAATTCAAAGTCTTTCCCTAAGAAACAGAAAGGCGCAAAGCAAATCCTTGTATCTGCTTTGCGCCTTTTTTATAATTATAGGTATATATTATTTCTGAATGGTAACCACCAGCGGATTACGTACCTTTTCAGCATAATCCTTCAAGTAATTTGTCCAATCTTCTGCTTTCTCAAAGCCATATTTGCTCCAGCCTGAACCCCAGTAATATACAAAATCATTACCCGGTTCATACGTAGAAATACCTAATACATGACCCAATGCATCTCCTACCGGCTTTTCAAACAACTGTGTGCTAGTCTGTACCGAAGCAGGGAATACCGCTCCTACATATACAATACCGTTACCAGCCTGAGCATTTGTGGTGGGGTCCGCATAAGAGATATATCCTTTAGCTGCATCATACGCATATCCTTCAGGATTTGCTGCATGAAGCACCAACCCTGCTGCTACCGGAGTAGCCTGTGTCAGATATTCGTATGAAACCGTAGTCTTGTTCAGCTGAGAGCCTTTATCAAGCTGTATGATACGAGTTTCTACCACATTTGAATCGTTCTTTACCACCAAAGGGTTGAATACCAGTTTCACGGTAAAACGCAAAGGCCCGTTATCCAAAATCTCATAATCTTTGTAACAATAAGGATATACAATTGCAGAATCCGGCATCAAGGCTGCAGTACCACCTCCCAAAGTAGGGCCAACCGCATAGCAGTCCATTCCGTTTCCATGGTCAATATGATAAGAGATAGCACGCGACAAGCTGTCTGCCTCCTCTTTCTTTCCAGCTTCTCTCAACACTTTGATTTCCGCACGTGAGGCAGAATCCAGCTCCATTGCATAACGGTCTTCTACGACGAGTCTTCTACACTCTTTGTAAAGACATCATATCCATAGGCTCTTTCTCCACTTTTCTGCAAAGCCGGACCGTATGCACGATAAGCCGCACGGTCATTCTCCCACGCAATGTCATCCAGACGTTCCGGATAGCAACGGCCATACACTACTGCATTAACCATTGAAGGAGTTCCTTGCTGTACTGTATAATTCACTGAAGCGTTTGAAGCGATAGACACAGGAAATATCACCTTCTCATCGTATGTCAACTGATAAGGAACCTCCTGAGCTTTCTCATCATAGATTACAAACTGCGCAGTGTCAGAAAGATTTAACTGCGTATAAATATCGTTTACGGGAATTTCTACCATTTCCCCTGTACGTTCTATAGCCAAGGGATTGGCAATTATCACAGTGACAGATTCTGATTTACTACATCCGGTCCACAATACAGTGGCACAAGCAGCGGCAGCAAACAAAGTCTTTCTCATAATATTATCTTTAGCTATTTACCAAAAAGTCATTCTGAGAAAGTCCATACATACTTCCCCAGAATGACATTCTATCTACAAAATAAATATTAACTTATTTAGGTTGTTTACCGATATAAGCCAAAATACCACCGTCCACATACAATACGTGACCGTTTACAAAGTTAGATGCGTCAGAAGCCAAGAATACAGCAGGACCCATCAAATCTTCCGGAGTTCCCCAACGAGCAGCCGGAGTTTTAGCCACGATAAATGCATCAAACGGGTGACGAGAACCATCAGCCTGACGTTCACGCAAAGGAGCTGTCTGAGGAGTAGCGATGTAACCCGGACCGATACCATTACACTGAATATTGAATTCACCATATTCAGAAGCAATGTTACGAGTCAACATTTTCAAACCACCCTTTGCAGCTGCGTATGCAGAAACAGTTTCACGGCCCAATTCACTCATCATAGAACAGATGTTGATAATCTTTCCGTGACCTTTCTTAATCATGCTAGGAATAACAGCTTTTGATACGATGAACGGAGCATTCAAATCAACATCGATTACCTGACGGAATTCGGCTGCTGACATCTCACACATCGGAATACGCTTGATGATACCTGCATTGTTTACCAGAATATCGATAACACCTACTTCCTTTTCAATCTGGGCAACCAGAGCATTTACAGCTTCTTCGTTGGTTACATCACAAACATAACCACGAGCATCAATACCCAGTTCCTTATATGCTGCAAGACCTTTGTCTACCAGTTCCTGCTTGATGTCGTTGAATACAATTTTTGCACCAGCCTGTGCAAAACCTGTTGCAATTGCAAAACCGATACCGTAAGAAGCTCCTGTTACAAGAGCTACTTTACCTTCGAGTGAAAAATTAACCATAGTTTTCTTTAGTGTTTATATTGTTAATAACTAATATCAACCTTAAAAAAGCAAATTGTTTTTCCGTTTACGAACACGGATTTATTTATTCTAATTTTCTAAGTTCACAAATATACTAATTTCTTTTTTATTAGTGTGCTAATATTTCGCAAATCTTATCTTGAAACGCACGAGCTTCCTTACCTCGTAAAACATTCTGGTTGATAATAACAAAAGCAAGCATATCGCCATTTCCTGCTTTTACATATCCGGCAAGCGAACTTATCCCTGTAACAGTACCGGTCTTGGCACGTACATTCCGATATGCTTTTCCCTGCTTCATACGATAATGCAGTGTCCCATCTACTCCCGCAACGGAAGAGCCTCATAAAATGTATGAAAAATCTCAGGATGTGCATAAGCATATTTCAGATACTCCATCATCAAATCAGGAGAGATATAATTGTAAAGTGATACACCACTGCCATCTACGATACTGTAATTATCGGGATTACGCCCGATCTCATGCTTCATAAAGGAGTGAATAACTTCCTGCGCATCCTTAAAACCTACATTTTTTTTCCCAGAACGACTGATAGCCAGATGATAAAACATTGCTTCGGCAGACAGATTATCACTTTTCTTCAACGCACGTTTTAATACAGGTTCCAACGGTCGTGAAAATGTATACATACCAGTTGCCTCATCCGGACATATTCCATACCGGACTGACTGTATAGAAATACCCGTTTCTTTTAAACGATAAGCAAATGTATGCAGAAAAAAATCTTTTGACGAATACATATTCAGTGTCTTTGTACATCTGTAATTAGCATTTCCATCTACACAAATCGTATTACCATTATCCAGCCAGTTACGGGTAACTTTCAGTTTCCCACATTGCGGAGCATAGCTCTGAGCTAAATTGCAAACGGTGTAATAATCAGATTCTGGTATAACCTCTATTTTCGGCTTTCTTCCCTTCGATGTGGAATTACTGTTACATTTACGCATCCTCTGTTTAACATGAGCGGAGATAAATATGGCTGAAAGGCTTCGGGAGTATCATCCCAAGACCATCCTGCCCCCCAATAAATAGAGTCTGTCAACGATACATCTGCAATCAGGCTCCCTTGAATGCAACGTATTCCGGAGTTATGAACAGCTTCTACCAGTTTATTCATATCCTCATCCATAAACTCCGGATCGAATCCACCGACTAGGTATAAATCTCCCTGTAATATACTGTCCTGAACGATAGTTCCTGTATAAGCAATCCGTGTATTGAAAAGATAATATTCTCTAAGCTCTGCCAATGCAGTAACCGATGTTATCACTTTTTCAATGGAGGCAGGACGATAAAGTTTTTTATCCTGATAGGCATACATCTGCTTTCCTTGTGTCAAATTGAAAACACTAATGCCAACCTCCGAAGTCGTCAATACTTTTTCTGAAGAAACCAATGCATCCAGCTTTCCGGCAATAGACTGGGCAGCCAGTGTACAACAACATATTATGAGAGAGATTAATACTAGTCCTGTTCGCTTCATATATTACAATTCTCTAAAGATTTCACCTACTGTTGGGTGCGGAAAAACAAAACGTTTAAAATATTCCAGATTACGGTGTTCTTCTACCATCATACCTCCCAAGACAATTAACTCGGAAGCAGGATTTCCCAATATATGTACGCCAAGCACCGTATCTTTATCGTCTACCAAAACTTTAATAACTCCATTTGAGCCTTCATTTTCAGCAACAAACCGTCCTGAATATGCCATGGGCAATTTCACTGTACGATATGAAGTACCATTTGCCTGCAACACCTCTTCTGTCTGCCCTACAGAAGCAATTTCCGGATTGGTATAAACAACTCCTGGAATAGCACGGTAACTCATTTCTTCCGGCTCACCCAAAATATCTTTTACGGCTATTTCTGCTTCTCTCACAGCCGTATGAGCCAGCAAAGAAACGCCATTCAGATCACCACATACATATACTCCAGGAACAGAGGTACGTAAATGAGCATCGACACGGATATGCCTACGCTCTGTTAGCTCCAGGTTCAGATTTTCAAGACCAAAGCCTTCTGTAACAGGCCGACGACCTACACTCATCAACAGCTTATCGGCACATATACTGTTTGCTCCATCCGCATTTTCATAATGTACATGTATTCCTTCGTCATCCTGTGAAAGACTGGTTACTTTGGCGCCAAGCAGGAATTTAACTCCTTTCTTTGAATATTCTGTGCGAAGAGAAGCCGCAAGTTCACGATCGATGCCATTCAAGATTTCATTCATCATTTCGATGACGGTTACTTGTACTCCCAAGCTGGAAAAGAAAGAAGCAAACTCCATTCCGATAACTCCTCCTCCTACAATAGCAAGCGAACGAGGCAATTCTTTATTATCGAGTGCATCACGGTGAGTCCAATAACTAACCTGATCAATACCTTGTATCGGAGGAATAACAGTCTGACTACCTGTACAAATAATCAGATGTTCACATTCGTACGTTTCATCTGCACAACGTACAGTATTCTTATCCACAATATAAGCTTCTCCATTAACAACAGTAACCTGCTGTGCTGCCAGTTTAGCCTTAATCCCTAAAACCAGTTTACGGACAACCTTGGCTTTTCGTGAAATAATTTTCGGCAAATCAAAAGAAGCGTCTGGTACACTTACAGCATATTTCGATGCATGACGGGCATAATCGTATACTTTAGCTGAATAAAGCAATGTCTTCGTCGGTATACATCCTTCATTCAGACAAACACCTCCCAAACTATTCTTTTCGAACAGAACAACACTCAATCCAGCCTTACCGGCAGCTTCGGCAGCTGTATATCCGGCAGGACCTCCACCAATAATTGCAAGTTGGAATTTCATATTATTTTATTTAGATTAATAGGTTTCAATTTATATCAGCTCCAGTTTTCGTATTCCATATCCGGATAATATTCGTATAGAGTATCTACAAACAATTCCGGCTCCTGTAAAGGATACCACCTGTCACTTTTTTCAGCAATGATACGCAGAGCTTTACGCTGGGGGTCAAAATACACTTTGGTAATTCCCTTCAAAACGACCTTTGAAAAGCCTAAATAACAAACTACATGTACTGTTCCATCATCATCTATCCGGTATTCTTTTATTTCTTCGAACATGCAGAACAATACATCAAGTATAAAAATCAATACCATAGCAAGTACCCAAAGTCTTTCCTGATAATAGATTATACCTAATATAACAGTCAGGACAAGAGCACTTATAAGAGTTTCACATATAAATCTCTTTACCGATTTTCGAGGTTTGAAATTTTTCATAAAACATATTTTAGTTATCGATCATATCTGTATTTTCGCCACTTTTCATTTTTTTCTGTACCCATCGGATAAAATCTTCCGCATTTTGAGGAGAGACAAAAACTTTTTCATGTTTATCACCGACACGATAAGTTATCTCAACTCGATGAACAGAAAGGGCAGGAGCAATGGAGAAAGAATTTACTTCGCACATACCGACAATAGTATTCAGTAATATAGTTTTATCAGCCACAAAGCGTCCTGTTTCAATCAATAACTTGCCACTACCCGTAACAATATAACGTGTATGTATTAACATTTCAATTTCAAATATCATCACAGCAGCAACCAGTAATGTGGCTATGGTATAATGAAACCAAAAGAAATCGAACAATAAAAAAGCAGTTACAGCCATCAGTAACCAGTACCACCAGTCTACTTTAGAGTGAAAAGTCCTGTCCATTATATCTACAAGATTTATTAATTCTTTGTGAAGATAGCAATTTATCACCGAAAACCATACTTATCATAAGGTTCTTTAGAAAAAAAACAAAGAGACAGTGCTCTCATGTCAGTTTTTTTGTAGTTTTGCAACAATATATACATATTTTATTATGGTAAGAAAATTCGATTTTCTCGTTATCGGTTCAGGAATTGCCGGAATGAGCTTTGCGCTGAAAGTTGCGCATAAAGGTTCGGTTGCACTGATCTGCAAAGCCGGACTAGAAGAAGCCAATACCTACTATGCACAAGGAGGAATTGCTTCTGTAACGAATCTGAAAGTGGATAACTTCGAAAAGCATATCCACGATACAATGGTAGCTGGCGACTGGATTAGCGACCCGGAAGCTGTAGAAAAAGTAGTGCGTAATGCCCCTGCTCAGATTGAAGAATTAATAAACTGGGGAGTTAACTTCGATAAAACCGAAAACGGAGAATTCGATTTACATAAAGAAGGAGGCACTCTGAATTCCGCATTTTACACCATAAGGACAATACTGGAGCAGAAATTCAGACGAGCCTGATCGAAGCTGTAAAAAACATCCTAATATCACAGTATTTACCAGCTTCTATGCTGTAGAAATTATCACTCAGCATCATCTTGGCATCATCGTAACCCGTCATACACCAGGCATTAAATGTTTTGGTGCTTATGTATTGAATGAAAAAACAGGAGATGTAGATACCTTCCTTTCAAAAGTCACAGTAATGGCTACAGGAGGATGTGAAGCTGTATATACCCATACAACCAATCCGCTGGTTGCCACTGGTGACGGTATCGCAATGGTTTATCGTGCTAAGGGACTTGTAAAGGATATGGAATTCATCCAGTTCCATCCAACAGCCTTGTATCATCCGGGAGACCGTCCTAGTTTCTTAATAACAGAAGCCATGCGTGGATATGGAGCTGTATTAAGAAATCTCGGCGGAGAAGAATTTATGCAAAAATATGATCCACGTTTATCACTTGCTCCGCGCGACATCGTAGCCCGTGCCATAGATAGTGAAATGAAACAACGGGGTGAAGATCATGTATATTTGGATGTAACCCATAAAGATCCGGAAGAAACAAAGAAACATTTCCCCAATATTTATAAAAAATGTCTTAGCCAGGGTATAGATATTACCAAGGATTATATTCCGGTGGCTCCTGCTGCTCATTACTTGTGTGGCGGTATCAAAGTTGACTTGGACGGACAATCTAGCATCAAACGTCTGTATGCTATTGGAGAATGCTCTTGTACCGGATTGCATGGAGGAAACCGTCTTGCTTCCAATTCGCTTATTTGAGGCTATCGTGTATGCAGACTCTGCTGCGAAACATGCTTTAAGCGTTCTCGACCGTTATGACTTCAATGAAGATATTCCTGAATGGAATGCAGAAGGTACAATCAGCAATGAAGAACGCATCCTGATTACTCAAAGCATGAAAGAGGTAAATCAGATAATGGAATCATACGTAGGTATCGTACGAAGCAATCTTCGTCTTGTTCGTGCATGGAATCGTCTGGACATCTTATACGAAGAAACAGAACGATTGTTTAAGCGTGTAAAGGCTTCACGTGAAATCTGTGAACTGCGTAATATGATTAATGTCGGCTATTTAATTACGCGTCAGGCTATGGAACGTAAAGAAAGCAGAGGCTACATTACACCATAGACTATCCGCATCCAGCCAAACAACAAGACAATACCGAAGTTTTATAAAATCCACTGTTGATAAAACAAAAAGGAGTTGTATCTCGTTGATACAACTCCTTTTTATATTATGCATCCCAAAATTCTAGATTTAAATCCCTATTCTTTAAACCAATACTTCGGTAAATTTTTACCGAAGTATTGTATGAGAATACAGATTTTTTACAAAACAACTCACTTATTGCAAAGAAAAATTGTTCTTATTTCATTCACCGATAATTCTTGTGCAATTAATGGCATTTTCTATTCATTTATATACAAAAAGGGACTTACATTAAAATTATATCTAAAGTAAGTCCCTTTATAGCCTATAAATGTAAATTTAGAAAGATATAACCATTATCATTTTAAACGTATTACTTCAGAATATATAGCTTGGTCAGAACCGGAAGGCCATAATGCAATACGACCAAACAAAGTACCACGTTTCAGAGCAGCTTGAAACATTTGATGTTCGGCATAATCTCTTGTTTGAAATACATAAGTCTTACCTCCGTCTTTGTATTCAGCCATGTTATCAGTTTCATCATATCTATCCACATTATGATTATCATCACATAAGAACTGTGTAGTTCCCAATAATAACATCACACGGTCAATACCCTTTCCTGCAACATTATTAACATCGAAGGAAGCATTAACCTTATTTCCATCAAGAGTTATTTTTGCATTATCAACCAAATAATATGGTTGCACATTTACATCAACATTAGCATAACCATTCAGATCAATATATATTGTATCTCTTCCTTCAGAAGTCCATGGACCATGTCCTGCTTTTGTTATCAACTGATATTGCCCATCAAAAATACAAATCGAAAATTCTCCATTTTGATTAACATGTACATTAAATGGATCATGAAGTTCATAACCACTTTGATACAATTGTAAAACAACACCTTCATTTCCTTTTAACTGAAGTGTCTACCTTGATATACAACTCGTCCGGTTATAAAAGATTCAGGTTCATCATAATTATCTTTCCGACAACCAGACAATACGACAATCATCAAAACAAAAAAATGATAATATTTTAATCAACTTTTTCATCATTGTATTATTTTTATATTATTTGATAAGGATTCTTTACTAACTTAAGGATTATTATTTAACCATCCATTGTCTATTTCTCCATAATAATCAGCTTCTGTACACTTATATGGATTAGTCCACAAGCCTAACTTAGCCATATCTTTTTCAATAAAGACCCATTTCCATCATTCGGATCTCCTGGTGCAACAACTTTATACGGCCATAATCCGTGACGCTGTGCTGTTCTCGAGTTGGGATCTCCATTCCATAACTTATGAGCTCCATAAATCTTTTTAAAGTCCACCAGCGATGTCCCTCAAATGCAAATTCCACACGATACTCATGAATCAACTTATTTTTATCAATAGAAGTAAGTGGATTTACACCAGCGCGTTTACGTACCTCATTAATATAAGACAAAGCTTCAGAATCACCTTCATCTCCACTTATCATCCACTGAGTTTCAGCCGCAATTAAATAGGCTCTGCAATACGAAAATGTACATTCCACATAGCAGATCCTCTACCAATAGTACCAGCAGCAGGAGTTTCATCCAAATATTTACGAATATAGAAGCCTGTACGATTAATCTCTCGATCGTCACCTCCTAATGGACCATTATTAGCAGTAATCAATCGATGTTCATCATCATATGAATTACGTGCTCCCGTTAATTCAACCCATTTTCCATCTTTTTTTATCAGCTGTCCAGCCTGTATTTCAATATTTTGTCCTGCAAAAGTAGAACCCGGTACAAGAATTGTCCCCATCAATCTAGGGTCTCTCTGTTCAAATAACTCTGTAGGAGAATCATAGAATACCAGATTATTCAATTCGGTATTACCTTCATTCCATTTACTTGCATCGAATTGTACAGATGTACCCAACTGTGATGCATCAGCATTAATAGGTTCAAACGCTTCAACAAGTTCCAAAATTACTGAAAGTCTATCACTACCTGTATCCTGTTCTATACTCTTAGGCAGATTGTTTTTGGTAAACTGATGAGTTTCCAGGAGAAACAAAGTCAAAAGTCCAAATAACTTCACTATTACCATCCTTTTGACATACTGCCTTATAGAAATTATCAGCTAAAGCTTGATGGCTCTGATCATTTGAAAACATTAACTTATATGGACCATCGTTTATAACTTCTTTAGCAGCAGTTAAAGCTATTTGATAATATCCCTTTGCTTTTTCAGCAGGAATTCCCACTTCTCCTCCTTTTGTTCTAAGTCCCGGATGTTCTTCTACATTATTATAAGTAGCTAACGAAGCTGCATATAAAGCAGCACGCGCCTGAAGCATTTTGGCTACCCAATAATTTGCACGCGCATTATTTTTATTGGTTTCCTTCGACAAGTCTTTAGCAGCCTCCTCACACTCACTGATAATGTAGTCGTATAAATCAGACTCAGTACTACGTGGAATCTGTAAGGTAGAAATATCCATTCCTGGAGTATATGAGAAAACCTGATCACCAATAATAGGAACTCCTCCAATAGAACGACCTATACAGAAATAAGTCCAAGCACGAATAAATCTAGCTTCAGCAATATATGCTTTTTTTGCATCTTCACTTAAAACAGGAGAAGACTGTACTCCATTCATAAAAACATTCAGGTCATGAAACAAAACGTAATTATATCCGTTTCTCCAATTATTACGTCCCCAAGCTCCTTCTTGCTACGGTCATATGTGATTACTTCATCTAATAAACGCCAAGCATCAGAATCTTCAATTTTCTGACCAAACATTACACGACCATAAAAATTAGCCAATACAGATTTCATCAAAGCTTCGTCACCATAGGTTGATCCTGGGTCAAAATAGTATCTGGTTCTTGATCAAGAAAATCACTGCAGCTGCCAAACATCATCATTAGACATAAAGAAGCAGTATACAAATATTTAGTTTTCATCATTTTTAAAATTTAAGATTTACACCAAGATTTATTACACGCATTGGAGGATAATCCAATCCATTATCACTAGCACATTCAGGGTCCATTAGACTTTTAATATTAGATATAGTTAATAAATTTGTGGCAGATAAATATACTCGTACATTAGTGATACCAGTATGAGTTAACCAAGATTTAGGCAATGTATAACCAAACTCTAAGTTACGCAACTTTATATAACGAACATTATGTAACCAATAAGTACTGCTATCATATGCACTTGTCTCATCTGAAGGCAAACGGAGCATTGGATATTTTCCTGGAATTAATTCACTATCTGGATCAAATGGATCGGACAAATGCCAAGCATCTGTCAAGACTTCACTAGGATTGTTTCCATCATTTTGAAATGGACGAGCAGTTTCATAACGTTGCCACCAAGAAGTCATTCCAGAACCAGTCCAATCCATTGCTAAATCAAAACCTTTCCAAGAAGCAGATAGATTAATACCATACTACTATGATTTTTGCAAGTTATTTATGATAAAATAGGTTTATATCTCTCATTTCTTTTGATGACCGCAAACATCCTCGCCACGATTTTTGCTC
>ENA-OQBJ01000189-OQBJ01000189.1-human-gut-metagenome-genome-assembly--contig:-NODE-189-length-33077-cov-3.337724_pt1 | contig 33077 bp, 44 predicted proteins | sample MGYA00242743_ERZ504545 | MGnify/ENA primary metagenome ERZ504545 (study PRJEB26092, sample SAMD00036252) | human gut metagenome | host: Homo sapiens | study: EMG produced TPA metagenomics assembly of... | reverse complement strand
TCTTCAACTCTTTCCCTAACTCGATTTTTGCTCAGAATAATGGTATGATTCAGTTGACAGGAGTAGCCAGTCGCTACGTAGGATACTTTATTGCAGGTTTCCTTATTTTGCTGGGCTTGTTCCCTGCAGTAGGATTGATTTTCTCGTTGATGCCTGAACCGGTGTTGGGTGGAGCTACTCTGTTGATGTTTGGAACAGTGGCTGCCGCAGGAATCCGAATCATTTCTGCACAGAAAATTAACCGTAAGGCTACGCTGGTGATGGCTTTGAGCTTTTCTTTCGGCTTGAGTGTGGAACTTGTGCCGGATATTCTTTGTCAGTTGCCGGAAACCGTTCGTAATATATTTTCTTCAGGTATTACAACTGGTGGACTGACTGCCATCTTGTCTAATCTGCTGATTCAGATAAAAGAATAAAAAATATATTGGATAAAAAGAAGAAAGGCTGTCTTATTTTGGACAGCCTTTCTTTATGGTTTTAAGGTGTTACTTATCGAGAAGCAAACATTGATTGGCTATTAGCCTGACGTGCAGAAATCATACCTTGCAAATCGGGAGATACAGTCACCGGAGTGCCGTCCTGCTGTTTGAAAGTGATAGTTCCGTCTTCATTCATGGTAATCAGTTCGAATGTCTGACCTTCGGCAGAAGCATTCCATGTATTCTTTTCTTTGTCATAAATTAAGGTAAGTGGCTTGTCTTCTTCACCTTTCTTTGTGATAGTGTAGCCATCTTCATTGGTCTGTACAAGGTATTCTCCGCTTTCACCTTTTACTGTTTTTACGCTACCTACATCGGCCAAAGGATTTGAACCAGACCAGAACTCGATAGATTCAGTACAATGACGTCTGCCAAATAAGCTACTTCATATACAGGTACGATATGAAATGCTAAAAAGACAATTTCATTTACGAATTTATTGCCAATGTTGTTGTTCCAGTCCTTCAGACTACTCCATAAACCAAATGAACCGATACATGAGGAGCATATAATGCTGCCGCTCAGAATCAGGCAGGTAGCTGAAAGTTTTAGTTTTTTCATACTCAATTGCATTTTGGGGTTAATATTTTATATGTATTGTCGTTTTGCTATTACAATTTGTTACAAAGTTAGAAGTTATTTTGGATTATGAAAGAAAAAGGTAAAAAAATAGTATCTTTGCGCTGTTTTTTGTGAGAAATTAATGATTAAATAAAAAATAGAATGAAAGAAACAATTCAGAAGAGATTGAGCGATTCGAAGACGGCACGCTGGACCGCTTTGTTTATCGTTTCGTTTACCATGATGTGTGGTTATTTTCTGACGGATGTGATGTCTCCGTTGGAAAACTTGTTGACAACAAAGGGGCAGGTGGTATATTTTACAGATGATACCTCTATGCCGGCAGACAGTCTGGTGGCCAAAGTGAATTACTTTTCTTCGGAAGAAATGCTTTCAAATCCGTTGCTGACTGTAGAGCAACTTGAGGAAGGAAGTAAGGTGCAGTATTATGAGATGCAGAATGGTGCACAGATACAGACAGAAAAGACAATTAGTTCTGTCGCCAGAGGGGAAGGCTGGTCAAGTACGGAATATGGCTTCTTCTCAGGGGCTTATGGCTTGATTAATGTGTTCTTGCTGATGCTGTTTTTCGGTGGGGTGATTTTGGATAAAATGGGAATCCGTTTTACCGGAATGATGTCTTCTGGATTGATGTTTATGGGAGCTCTGATTAAATGGTATGCCCTTTCTTCCGATTTTGGAGATGCACAGCTTTTTGGAATGGACATGCAGGTGGCATTGGCTTCTTTAGGATTTGCGATATTCGGAATGGGCGCTGAAATCACAGGTATTACTGCATCTAAAGTCATTGTAAAATGGTTTGCCGGAAAGGAACTGGCGCTTGCATGGGACTTCAGGTGGCAATGGCTCGTATTGGTACTGCCGTGGCTTTGGCGGTAAGCTTACCAGTAGCCCGTTGGATGGGAGATGTTTCTTATCCGGTGTTGTTCGGAGCCATTTTGTTATGCGTGGGATTTGCTTCATATATGATTTATTGTGTCATGGACCGCAAGGAAGATGCTTCTGCCGCAGCTGTTCGCATGGAAACGGAGAGGTTGAAGAAGAAGGTTTCAAATTGTCCGATTTGAAACTGATTTTCTGTAGCAAGGGCTTCTGGTTGATTAACCTGCTGTGCCTGATGTTCTATGCCGGTGTGTTCCCCTTCCTGAAGTTTGCGACAAAACTGATGATTTATAAATACGATGTGCCGGAATCTTTTGCCGGATTGATTCCTGCCTTATTGCCTTTTGGAACCATTCTGCTGACACCCGTATTCGGCTCTTTATATGACCGTATCGGTCGCGGAGCTACCTTGATGATTATTGGTTCAGTCATGTTGACAGTGGTTCACGTGTTGTTTGCTCTTCCGGTAATGAACTACTGGTGGTTTGCTGTTATTGTCATGATTGTATTGGGAATAGCATTTTCTTTGGTACCCAGTGCCATGTGGCCTTCAGTTCCTAAGATTATCCCGATGAAGCAGTTGGGTTCTGCTTATGCCACCATTTTCTATATCCAGAATATCGGGTTGACAATGGTGCCTTGGTTGATTGGATGGGTTATCGAACATTTTGCAACTTTGCGTAACGAAGCTGGTGTAATTGTAGGCTATGACTATACGGCTCCGATGGTTATTTTTGCAGTGTTTGGTCTGTGTGCCATTCTTATTTCTACATTGCTTCGTGTAGAAGACAGCAAAAAACATTATGGGCTGGAAGAAGCTAATATGAAAAAATAATTTTTAAGTCTCTTTCATGGAAGGAGCGGGGGGTGTCAGGCACATCTTCAGCTCCTTTTATTTTTATTAATACCTCATAAGAAGGGGGAATGGCGGTATATACTTTGTCTTGTGGATTTTTTCCCGTATCTTTGGACTGTTTTTATGTGAGAATCTGTCAGTGAGATAACAAATGGCCTATAAAGGGCAATAAACTACCGGATAGATTTCTACATGAGAAATGTGTAACAAAAATTTAGCTATGAATAATACGAAGAAAAAATCACCTATATCATGGGTCCCTACAGCATATTTTGCCATGGGACTTCCTTTTGTAGTACTCAATATGGTTACCGTGTTAATGTTTAAAGGGCTTGAGGTAGATGATAAACTAATCACCTTCTGGACGTCGTTGATTCTTCTGCCCTGGACATTGAAGCCATTGTGGAGTCCTTTTCTTGAACTTTTCCGGACAAAGAAATTTTTTGTGATTGTCACTCAGTTAATTACGGGAGTCACTTTCGGCTGGTAGCTTTTGCGTTGAACCTGTCCCATTTTTTCAGTATTTCCATTGCGCTGCTGGCCATTGTTGCTTTTAGCGGAGCTACTCACGACATCGCTTGCGACGGAGTATATATGAGTGAACTGTCCAATGAAGACCAGGCAAAGTTTATTGGCTGGCAGGGAGCCTTTTATAACATAGCAAAGATTCTGGCAACGGGTGGTTTGGTATACCTGGCTGGATATTTCATCGAGCTGAATGCAGATGCCGGATTGCTGACAGCCAATAAAAGGGCCTGGATGATTATCTTGCTGATTCTTTCCGTAACCATGATTATTTTGGGAATCTATCATCTGTTTGCTCTGCCCTCTACCCAGTCGGCTTCTTCCAAAAAAACATTACGAAGTAACAAGGAAGTGATGAAGGAACTGGGACAGGTGTTGATGGACTTTTTCCGCAAGACACACATCACTTATTATATCTGCTTCATCATCCTTTACCGTTTTGCAGAAGGATTTGTGATGAAGATTGTGCCGCTGTTCCTGAAAGCAGACCGGGAGATGGGAGGCCTGGGACTCAATGAAAAGGAAATCGGACTTTATTATGGTACGTACGGAGCTGCGGCCTTTGTGTTGGGTTCTTTGCTGGCAGGATATTATATTGCTCGTCGAGGATTGAAAAAAACGATTTTCTCGTTGTGTTGTATTTTCAACCTTCCTTTTATGGTGTATGCCTTGTTTGCTTACTTCCAGCCGGAGAGTGGTTGGATAATATGCAGTGGTATCGTTTTTGAGTATTTCGGATATGGTTTCGGCTTTGTCGGACTTTCTCTGTTTATGATGCAGCAGGTGGCTCCCGGCAAGCATCAGATGGCTCATTATGCATTTGCTTCAGGAATCATGAATTTTGGAGTGATGATTCCGGGAATGTTAAGCGGCTGGGTGTGCGAAAGTCTTGGCACATGGTTTGACAAGCCGGGAGGTTACGAGCCTTTCTTTATCTTTGTGCTGATTGCTACAATTCCAGCCTTCCTGATTACTTATTTCCTTCCGTTTAAGTATGACAATGGGGGAAATCTGCTGGAAGGCGAAAAAGAATATGTATAATTATCAATTAAACTAACTGGATATGAATGAAAAATTTGTAATGCCCTGGGAAGAACGCCCGGCAGACTGTAAAGAAGTAATGTGGCGCTATTCGAAGAATCCCGTCATCGGACGCTACCAGATACCTTCATCGAATAGTATTTTCAATAGTGCGGTAGTTCCCTTCAAAGATGGATTTGCTGGGGTGTTCCGTTGTGATAACCGAGCTGTACAGATGAATATCTTTGCAGGTTTCAGCAAGGACGGTATCAACTGGGAAATCAATCATGAGCCGATTGTCTTTAAGCCCGGCAATACGGAGATGATAGATTCAGAGTATAAATATGACCCTCGTGTCACTTGGATTGAAGACCGTTACTGGATTACATGGTGCAACGGTTATCACGGACCTACCATGGTATCGGTTATACATTCGATTTCAAGGAATTCTATCAGTGTGAGAATGCCTTCCTTCCATTTAACCGTAACGGCGTATTGTTCCCGCAGAAAATTAACGGTAAGTATGCCATGCTGAGCCGTCCGAGCGACAATGGTCATACACCTTTCGGAGATATTTATATCAGCTACAGTCCCGATATGAAGTATTGGGGTGAGCACCGTTGTGTAATGAAAGTGACTCCTTTCCGGAAAGTGCCTGGCAGTGTACGAAAATTGGAGCCGGCTCTGTGCCTTTCCTGACAGAAGAAGGCTGGCTGATGTTCTATCACGGGGTTATTACCACTTGCAACGGTTTCCGTTACTCTATGGGAGCAGCTATTCTGGATAAGGACTATCCGGAAAAGGTGCTTTATCGTACCCGTGACTACCTGTTGGCACCTGCTGCACCTTATGAACTGCAGGGAGATGTGCCCAATGTAGTGTTCCCGTGTGCTGCTCTTCAGGATGGAGAAAGAGTAGCTGTGTACTACGGTGCTGCTGATACCGTGGTAGGAATGGCTTTCGGTTATATTTCTGAAATCATTGATTTTGTAAAGCGTACTTCTATTTTGTAAATGTAAATATTTAATAAGGCTGTTCCTGTAGCCAGACGCTATGGGAGTAGCCTTTTTTATTTTAGGCCTATGAAAAAACTAATCGCATCTCTGAGCTTTTTGTTCATCTGGAATTGTGCCAATGCGCAGGACCCGGTGGACTATGTAGACCCGTTTATTGGAACAACCAATTTTGGTACGTGTAATCCGGGAGCTGTCTGTCCGAATGGTTTGATGTCGGTCGTTCCTTTTAATGTGATGGGATCGGATGAAAATACCTATGACAAAGACGCTCGCTGGTGGTCTACTCCTTATGAATACACGAACAGCTATTTTACCGGACTATCTCATGTCAACCTGAGTGGGGTGGGTTGTCCTGAAATGGGTTCTCTGTTGCTGATGCCCACAACCGGTGAATTAAATGTAGACTATCATCATTACGGAAGCAAGTATGAAAAAGAAACGGCTTCACCGGGATATTACAGCTTGCAACTGACCAAATATAATATTAAGGTAGAGGCTACTTCTACATTGAGAACAGGGCTTACCCGCTTTACTTTTCCAAAGGGGAAGAGCCATATCCTGATGAACTTGGGAGAAGGACTGACCAATGAATCGGGAGCTTATCTGCGCCGGATAAATGACCGTGAAATTGAGGGTATGAAGTTCTTGGGAACGTTCTGCTATAATCCTCAGGCAGTATTTCCAATATACTTTGTCATGCGTATCAACAAGGCTCCTAAGCAGACTGGTTACTGGAAATTTCAGCGTAAGATGACGGGGGTGGAAGCCGAATGGGATAAAGACAATGGCAAATACAAGTTGTACACGCAGTATGACCGGGATTTGGCTGGCGACGACATCGGTGCATGGTTCACTTTCGATACAGAAGAAAATGAACAGATAGAAGTGGCCGTAGGTGTATCGTTTGTTAGTATGGAAAATGCCCGTCAGAATTTGGAAGCTGAGCAGCATGGAGCTGGATTCGATGAAATCTATGCCAGCGCACGGAAACAGTGGAACGACGATTTGAGTCGTATCACCGTAGAAGGAGGTACAAAGGAACAGAAAACGGTGTTCTATACTGCCTTGTATCACACGCTGATTCACCCGAATATCCTCCAGGATGTAAATGGGGAATACCCGGCCATGGAAACCGGAGAAACGAAGACGACTAAAAACAATCGTTACACCGTATATTCTTTGTGGGATACCTATCGTAACCTGCATCAGTTGATGACTCTGGTGTATCCCGAACGTCAGATTGACATGGTACGTACCATGATCGATATGTACAAGGAGCATGGGTGGTTGCCTAAATGGGAGTTGTACGGACGTGAAACCCTCACGATGGAAGGTGATCCGAGCTTGCCGGTGATTGTGGATACCTGGATGAAGGGTCTGCGCGACTTTGATATGGAAACAGCCTATGAGGCTATGCGCAAGTCGGCTACTCTTCCTGGAAAGGAAAACCTGATGCGTCCGGACAACGACGATTACATGAGCAAAGGCTATGTACCTTTGATGGAACAGTTCGATAACTCCGTATCGCATGCCTTGGAATATTACATTGCCGATTATGCTTTGTATACGCTGGCAAAGAGCATGGGAAAGAAAGAGGATGCCGATTTGTTCTACAAGCGGTCTATGGGATACAAGCATTATTATTGCAAGGAATTCGGAACACTTCGTCCTATTTTGCCGGACGGAAAATTCTATTCTCCGTTCGATCCGCTTCAGGGACAGAACTTTGAACCGAGTCCGGGATTCCACGAAGGTAATTCCTGGAACTATACCTTCTACGTACCGCATGATGTAAAAGGACTGGCTCGCCTGATGGGTGGACAGAAGAAGTTTATCGACAAACTGCAGATGGTATTCGACAAGGGCTATTATGACCCGGCCAATGAACCGGATATTGCTTATCCTTATCTGTTCAGTTACTTTAAGGGTGAGGAATGGCGTACACAGAAAACCGTTCGCGAACTGCTGGCTAAGTACTTCACTCCCAAACCTGACGGTATTCCGGGAAATGACGATGCTGGTACCATGTCAGCCTGGGCTGTATTCAGCATGATGGGCTTCTACCCTGACTGTCCGGGTGTTCCGGAGTATACGTTGACCGACCCGACTTTCGACCGTATTACCATTCGTTTGAATCCGGATTTTTATGGAAAAGATAAGCTGGTCATTGAGAAGAAGGAGAATGGTTCATCGGAAGGGTATATCCAGAAAATAGAACTTGGTGGCAAGAAAACAGGTTACCGGATTAATCACAATGACTTGGTAAAAGGCGGCACATTGACGTTCTATAAATAACACAAGCAGATTAGTTTTCCCCTTTTGTTCGTCTTTTCTTTACGGTGTGGCGTACCAGAAAGATGCTGGCTTCGTATAAAAGCACGATGGGGAAGGTTACAATCAGCATAGTAAACACGTCTGAGGTAGGAGTGATGATGGCAGCGATAATCATTGCGACAACCCAGGCGTGTTTTCTGTATTGTGCCATGAAATCGGCAGACAAGATGCCCAGTTTGGCCAGCAGCCAGGTAAGAATCGGAATCTCAAACGTGATACCCATCATCAGGCTCAGCATGTTCAGTGTATCAATATAAGAACTGAGCAGAATGGTATTTTCCACCTCCTGACTCACTTGATAGGTCGAAAGAAAGCGGAATGTAAAAGGAAATATCAGGAAATAACTGAATAATACTCCCGTCAGGAAGAGCAGATAGCCCCAGAATATCAGCCAGCGGGAATATTTCTTTTCATTCTGGTAGAGTGCCGGCGAAATAAAATGAAAAAGCTGATAGAGTATGTAAGGAGAAGCCAGCAGAATACCCGCATAGAACGAAACACTCATGTGAGTGAGAAACTGTCCTGAAAGTTGTGTGTTGATAAGTTTTACCGGCAAAGTTTCCGCTTCCAATCCGGCTATATGCAGTATTCTTCCTAAACATGCAAAGAAACGGTAGGTACAGAAGTCGCCCTCTTTGGGAGCAAGGATGAGGCCGAAAAGCTCTTCTTTGAAACAAAAGGCCAGCAGCATAAGCACAATTACCGCACAAGCGATGTGGATAATCGTTTTGCGCAATTCGTCCAGGTGATCCCAGAAAGTCAGTTCCGTTGGTTGCGTTGGCTTCACGGCAGTTATTTTTCTTTTTTCTCGTTCGAAGTGGTTTCTTCCTTCTTTGGGTCTGTTTCTTTCAGGTTATCTTCCACTTCGTTCATGCCTTCCTTGAAACTTCTTACACCTTTGCCAATACCTTTCATCAGTTCGGGAATCTTTTTTCCGCCGAACAGCAGCAGAATGATTAAAGCAAGAAATAAAAATTCCTGGGTACCGATACCCATAAACAGCAATGTAGTATTCATGTACTTTTTGTGTAAATAGTGAGTGAATTTGTCATTTATTCTTCCGCAAAAATATGGATTGTTTTTTACCTACGCAAATGTGTGTCGAGGGCATTTTACATTAAAGTGAAAAATGACAGGGTCTGATATATTCTTTCAGGTGCCTTTTCATATTCTTCCAAGTTCTTTGACATATTCTCTGTTCCACAGTGCGGGATTTGTATCCCACAGTGTGAAATATGTATCCCACACTGTGGTTTTTGTATTTCACAGTGTGAAACAGAGAATTTGCTTTTAAGTTAGGGAAAATTTGCAGGTAAGATGGAGAAAAAAGAAGGGGGTGAATAAAATTGGAGGGTAGAAAATTGAAATGTCAGTGAGATGTCAGTAAAACTTTGAGGTTATTGCAGAGGAGAGTTCATAGCTTTGTGGTGGTGAAACAGAATGTGTAATGAAGATAATTGGCTATGAGAGAAAAGAGACATTACGTGGGTATGCGTTGGTTTATGATTCTGTCCTCTTTTTTGATTGGAATCGTGTCTTTCTTTATTTCTTATAATAAGAAAGAGGATGCATCTTTGCCTGATAAGTTGGAGCAAATGATGTGTCGTACGAAGATGAATGTGCACTGTGACCCTTTTTATGGTTACCAGATACATTATCCTGCATTCTTCGGACAGGTTCCGGATTCACTCATTCATGAAACGGGATGTTGCCAGTTTTATTTTGGGAATATGCTGAAGATTGCTCAGACAGCTTTTATCGTAACTAATCTTGAAGGATTTACCGTGCGGCAGGGGATGGAACATTTTGCCATGGAACAGCATGCTACAGAACGTCGGTGTGGAAATGATTATTTCATTCTTTCCGGACCTCTTTATATCAACCATCGGCCAGTAGAGGGCTATCGTTTTTATGCCAAATACGTGCAGCGGCAAAAACTCTGGTTTGTGCAGTCATTGTCTTACCCAGCGAGTTGCACACGTGCTGTTTCACGACTTATTGAGCAGATAGATAACTGGCAAGTGTGGGAGTAGGTGAAAGGGCTCAGGTATTCTATTGGGTTCAGAAAGCCAACGAAATTTTTCTTTAAAATATTCGGGCTATCTTGTCTCTTCCCTAAAAGATGGGTATCTTTGACTCGTTTTTCATTTAACATTGATACTCATGCAGGATTTTGTTCATTTGCACGTTCATACGCAGTATTCTATTCTTGACGGACAGGCTTCTATTCCGCGATTGGTAGACAAGGCCATGGCCAACGGCATGCGAGGAATCGCAGTGACCGACCACGGAGATATGTTCGGTATCAAGGAGTTCTTCAACTATGTCAACAAAAAGAACGGGGGCACGAATGGGGAAATTAAGGATTTGAAGAAGAAAATTGCCGCCCTCGAGAGCGGTAAGGAAGAGTCGGAAAACCCCGAAGCGGAGATTGCAGCTTGCAAGGAACAGTTGGAGGCTGCGAAAAAGAAGCTGTTCAAACCAATTTTCGGTTGTGAAATGTATGTAGCCCGCCGCCGTCTGGAGGATAAGGAAGGTAAGCCTGACCAGAGCGGGTATCACCTGGTGGTGCTGGCTAAGAATCTGAAAGGCTATCATAACCTGATTAAACTGGTGTCGAAGGCATGGACTAAAGGATTCTACATGCGTCCGCGTACAGACCGTGCGGAGTTGGAGAAGTATCACGAGGGACTGATTGTATGCTCGGCTTGTTTGGGAGGGGAAGTGCCCCGACGTATTACGGCCGGACAGTTTGAAGAGGCTGAAGAGGCCATCCGTTGGTACAAGAATCTTTTCGGGGATGACTACTATCTGGAACTGCAGCGCCACAAGGCGACGGTGCACGTGCCAATCATGAGGTGTATCCCATGCAGCAGGTGGTGAATGAAAAACTGATTGAATATGCCAAAAAATACAATATCAAGCTGGTGTGTACGAACGACGTGCACTTTGTGGACGAGGAAAATGCCGAAGCCCACGACCGGCTTATCTGTCTGAGTACAGGAAAAGACCTGGACGACCCCAACCGTATGCTTTATACCAAGCAGGAATGGATGAAGACGCGGGAAGAAATGAACGAAGTCTTTGCCGATGTACCGGAAGCCTTGAGTAATACGGTTGAAATCTGTGACAAGGTTGAGTTTTATTCAATTGACCATGCGCCTATCATGCCGACGTTTGCTATTCCAGAAGATTTCGGTACGGAGGAGGAGTATCGTAAGAAATTTACGGAAAAAGACCTCTTTGATGAATTTACCCGCGATGAGAACGGCAACGTGGTAATGGATGAGGCTGCGGCGAAGGCGAAGATTGAGCGTCTGGCAGATATGAGAAATTGTATCGTATCAAACTGGAGGCCGATTATCTGGCAAAACTGGCCTACGACGGGGCCAAACGACGTTATGGCGAGAACCTGTCGGAGGAGGTGCAGGAGCGTATTAAGTTTGAGTTGTATATCATGAAGACCATGGGTTTCCCCGGATACTTCTTGATTGTGCAGGACTTTATCAATGCGGCACGTCATCAGTTGGATGTGTCAGTCGGACCGGGACGTGGTTCGGCGGCGGGTTCGGCGGTAGCTTACTGCCTGGGTATTACGCAGATTGACCCGATTCAATACGACTTGCTGTTCGAGCGTTTCTTGAATCCGGACCGTATCTCTTTGCCTGATATTGATGTGGACTTCGATGATGACGGACGTGGTCGCGTGCTGAACTGGGTAACGGAGAAGTATGGACAGGAAAAGGTGGCGCACATCATTACGTATGGTACGATGGCTACTAAACTGGCTATCAAGGATGTGGCTCGTGTACAGAAGCTTCCGTTGTCGGAATCAGACCGTCTGTGTAAGTTGATTCCGGATAAACTGCCCGATAAAAAACTGAATCTACCGAATGCCATTGCTTATGTGCCGGAACTGCAGGAAGCGGAAGTATCTCCGAATCCGGTATTGCGTGATACTATTAAATACGCCAAGATGCTGGAAGGTAACGTGCGAAACACGGGTGTACATGCCTGCGGTACGATTATCTGTCGTGATGATATTACCGACTGGGTACCGGTGAGTACGGCAGACGATAAGGAAACCGGAGAAAAAATGCTGGTTACCCAGTACGAAGGTTCGGTAATTGAAGATACGGGCTGATTAAGATGGACTTCCTAGGGTTGAAGACCTTGTCCATCATTAAGGAGGCCATTGAAAATATTCGTCAGAGTAAGGGAATCGTACTGAATATCGATGAAGTACCGATTGATGACCCTGTGACTTACCGCTTGTATAGTGAAGGGCGAACCATCGGAACCTTCCAGTTTGAATCGGCGGGTATGCAGAAGTATCTGCGCGAGCTTCAGCCCAGTACGTTTGAGGATTTGATTGCCATGAACGCCCTTTACCGTCCGGGACCGATGGATTACATTCCGGACTTCATCGACCGTAAACATGGCCGGAAGCCGATTGAGTACGATATTCCGATTATGGAGAAATACCTGAAGGATACGTATGGTATTACGGTATATCAGGAGCAGGTGATGTTGCTGTCGCGCTTGCTGGCCGACTTTACGCGTGGTGAATCGGATGCCTTGCGTAAGGCCATGGGTAAGAAGTTGCGTGACAAGCTGGATCACATGAAGCCGAAGTTTATTGAAGGTGGAAAGAAGAACGGACATGACCCTAAGGTATTGGAGAAAATCTGGGCCGACTGGGAAAAATTTGCATCGTACGCGTTCAACAAATCGCATGCTACTTGCTATTCGTGGGTGGCTTATCAGACGGCATACCTGAAGGCCAACTATCCGTCAGAGTACATGGCGGCTACGATGAGCCGGAATATTTCGAACATCACTGAAATTACGAAGCTCATGGATGAGTGTAAGTCGATGGGCGTAAAGGTACTTGGACCGGATGTGAACGAAAGTAACCTGAAATTCTCAGTCAATTATCACGGTGATATCCGTTTCGGATTGGGAGCTATTAAGGGAGTCGGAGAGTCGGCTGTACAGAGTATTCTGGAAGAAAGACGGAAGAATGGGGAGTTCAAAAATATCTTTGACTTCGTACAACGTGTGAACTTGTCGGCTTGTAATCGTAAGAATATTGAAAACCTGGCTCTTGCTGGAGGTTTCGATAGTTTTCCGGGTATCAAGCGCGAAGATTTCTTTGTAAAGAACGCAAAAGATGAGTCCTTCTCGGATATACTGGTGCGTTACGGTAACAAATACCAGCTGGATAAGGCAGCGGCTGCTAATTCTCTATTTGGAGGGGAACATGAGGTAGAGGTGGCTACTCCGGAGATTGTGCCGGCTCCGTCGTGGAGCGATTTGGAGCGTTTGAATAAAGAACGTGATTTGGTAGGAATTTATTTGTCGGCCCACCCGCTGGATGAGTTTGCGTGATTCTGGAAAATGTGTGCAACGTACACATGGCCGAACTGACCGACTTGACTCCGCTGCAGAACCATGATCTGGTGCTGGGAGGAATTGTGACTGGGGTACGTGAAGGATATACCAAGACGGGAAAGCCCTATGGTATTGCAAAAGTGGAAGATTACTCGGGTACGGCCGAATTTGCTTTCTTCGGTAACGAATGGGTGGAAAAGAAAAACTTCTTCATGGAAGGTATGTTCCTTTTCATGAAAGGAAAGTGCCAGCCTAAGCAGTGGAAACAGGAGGAGTGGGAAGTGAAAATCAACAGTATTGAACTGCTTCCTGAAGTGAAGGAGAAAGTGGTGGAAAAACTGACGGTAACGGCTCCGCTTTCAGCCATTGATGACCAGTTGATCATGGAGTTCTCTTCCTTGGTGAAAGACAGTCTGGGAAATGCCGAACTTCATTTCCTGGTTCGGGATGAAGACGGGCAGATGTATGTAAACCTGATGTCACGTACGATGAAGATTTCTGTACAGAAGGAGCTGGTCAACTATTTAAAAAACCAGCCATTGTTGGACTATAAAATAAATTAGTATATATTTGCGTAGAGAACTTAAAAACATAGATAATTATGGCATTGAATATTAAAGATGACAACTTTGAAGCTATTGTAGCTGAAGGTAAACCAGTGGTGTTGGATTTTTGGGCTACATGGTGTGGTCCTTGCAAGCAAATTGCTCCATATATCGAAGAACTGGCAGAAGAGTATAAGGATAAGGTAAATATCGGTAAATGCGATGTAGATGAAAATGCAGACCTTCCTGCACAGTTTGGTGTGCGCAACATTCCTACCGTATTGTTTATCAAGAACGGAGAAGTTGTGGACAAACAAGTAGGAGCTACCACTAAATCTGCTTTGCAGGCAAAGGTAGAAGCTTTGTTGAAATAACTAAAAAAACAGATAAGTTATGGGAATGGAAGAGGATTTCTTGTTGGAAGATGAGGACGATGAAAAAACCATCGAGTTCATAAAGAACTATTTGCCTCAGGACATGAAAGAGGCTTTCTCGGACGATGATTTGTATTACATCTTAGATTTGATTGTGGATTATTATACCACGAGTGGTTGTCTGGATGCACAGCCGGACGATGAAGGGTATATCAACATCGATCAGGATGAAATTGTGAACTACATCGTTAAAGAGTCTGCCAAGGATGGAATGGGCCCGTTTGACCCAGATGCGATTTTCTTCGTCGTGCAGGGTGAAATGGAATATGGCAATCAGTTGGGACAAGTAGAGTAACAAAGTACCATATTATTATTAAAAAAATCCGGAGCTAAAAAAAAAGTAGCTCCGGATTTTTGTTTATAGTTTACGGAATTCCATTCCATCAGCAAGTACTCCATTTTCATAAATAGCGAGATACATCACGTGATCGGTTAGTTTTATTATTTTAAAGGCTTCAGTCTCTCCGTCAACAGTGAATACTAGTTCATGAGAGTCAGAATTATAAGTGTAATTAAAGGTCATCTTATCTCCGCCTTCAGTCCAAATTACGTCGCTGAAATTTTGTCGGAATTGTAGGGTAATGGGGCTGCCGTCATCATAGCTAAAACTGGTCCATTCGTCACCATATAAAAGAGATTCATCGCCTACTACGAGTTCATCAGGTTCTGGTATACGGAACAGTGTCATAGAACTTTCTTTAGTAAGATTTTCTCCGTCTGAGCTAAAAACATCTATGGACAGTATATCTTGGGTTACTTGTTTTACCTGCCAAAATCCACCGCTCCAGCTTTCATTTTCAAAGAAATAGATACGGTTATAGGCATCATACTTGAATGCTACTGTATAGGGCGCTTCTTCTCCTTCATAAACAGTGCACAATCTGTTGCCTTCTTTGTTTGTGAACTCTATTGATGGTTTTCCTAAAAATCCCCATTTCCCGTAAAGAAGTTCTATCCAAGCCGTGTTTGTGTATACCGTTAGCGTAAGTTCCTGCCCATCGTTATCTTTTACTTTCAGCGTGTCATTGGTTAATGAAAGAATAGTCCATCTTACTACTTTACCATTTACGCGATGGAGTGTAAGCTGTTTGTTGGCTTCATCATATTCATAGGTGATATCGTTTGCTGATGTTTCTTCTTTAGCCTTGTAAGTTCCGTTACCATCATTATTGAAGGTATAGATATCTTGTGTTTCCGAAATCCAGGTATTGTATAGCAGGGTAATGTCAATATCCGGTTCTGAAGTGGCATCTTTTTTTCAAGGTTATCAATTCTCCTTCTTCATCTTTTTATTTTCAGTGTATCGTCGGTCAGTGTGACAATGGTCCATCGCATGACATCTCCGTCGATATGAATCGTGAGCGTCTGAGTCGATTCTTCATACGAATAAGTGAACGAATACGTGTCTGTGGTGCGTGTGCCTGTCCTACGCATCAGTTTTGCGGTGGAAATCTCGTCTGTTTCTGTGTAGACTCCGGTTCCATCCGCATTGAATGTAATGTAAGTACCTTCTCCCATATACCAGGTCTTGATAAGCTGGGAAGGAATGTTTCCGATGTTTTCATCCTCGTTACTGCATGAGGAAACACCAATCAGGATTAGCATGAGCAACATGAGTGTGCTCGTTAATTTTAAAACTCTCATAACTTTGAAATTTAATGATATCATGCCACAAATATCCCGAAATATTCGTGGGAGGACAAGCCGGTGAAATCTCTTTTCTGTATGAGAGCGGGCAAATAGAGCATATCCTGCTATATTCTTCGTATGAAACGTATTTTATTGCCATTCATAGGAGTACTGATAAGGTATGAAGATACTGATGGCAGTTCCTTCTTCTTGTCCGGGCAGTATCTGGAAAGTAATTTTTTCTTTGTTGTGGGTGTTCAGTAATTGTATACTTTGATAAATGATTCTGAGACCGGTGCCAGTGCTTTCCAGTTTGTTGTTGGATGGAGCAAATGGAGAATATTTGTGTCCGTTGTTGTTAATGTGGATGGTGACTCCCCGACAGGCTTCTTCTATAATCAATCAATATGCCTGTTTGATTTTATGGTTGGCAAATACCATGTTTGATTTGTCATTTTTCAACAGGGATTTGTATCATCATGGAGGGGATTTGCAGATCGTCTACATTTCCGTTTTTATGCAAACTGAATGTGAATTGCTTGCCTGTGTCCTGTAATAACGCTACATAGTTGGATACGAAATCAAGTTCCTCCGAAAGGGGAATCGCAAAACGGTTGGATAAATCCAGTCCCTTACGTAACAGACGGGTGAGCCGTATCAGCCGTTGATGTTCGGAGGTAGATTCCGGGTGTTGATTTATTTCATTGTTCAGCACATTGAAGAGGAAGTGAGGTGAAATTTTTTCTCTGATATTTTGCATTTTCAGTTTACTGATTTCGTATATATGCTGTTTAAATTCTTGTTGTTGGTTCTTTTTGACTCGTCTTTTGTACTCGATAAAATACACGACAAGCCCTAAAATGAGAATAACTCCCAAAGCTATTTCCAGCTGGAGTGTTTTTATTTCATTTTTCTGATTGGTTATTGTTATGCGGTTTTTGAGATGGGTCGTATCATTTTTATACCGTAAATCGAGTTCTGCCACATAGTTGTTGTGTTCTTCGCTTCGGATGGAATCCTCTATCGGTAGCTGGGCTGCTAATATGGCCAGGGCTTTGGAGTAATTTCCGGTACGTTTATAATATTCAGTTAGTACATCGTTTCGTCTTTGTTGGTATTGATAGGTACATTTACGGTGCTGTCATGTGAAATTTGTTGAACTAAGCTAGCTGCTGTTGTAAGTCATTTTGCTTTAATGCAAGTTCCAGTTCCATGGTCATGATATAGTAAATGCTAATTGCCACTTTTGTACTTTGGAAATAGGCCTTAGCTTTTTGCAGATAATCTTTGGCTTTATTCAAATCTTTGTTTAGCTTGATAGATAGGTCTGCATAATTTGCTTCTAATGTGGCATATTCTGAGGGCATATCATTCTGGTGCTGTGCTACTTCATCAAAAATCTTCATCAGATAGCTCCATGATTCTTCATACTTTTTTTGGTAGTAATAGAAATTGACGAAAGTGTTTAGCAGAAAATATCGGTTATATAACGGCATGTCATTAATTTGCGGATAGACCTTATTAAGATAATAATGGGCTTGTGGATAATTTTTCAGTTGTACATAACAGAATGCCAGCATAAAGTAACTGTTGTCCCTGTAAATCTGAGGCAAGGATAGCGAATCGCATATGAAGAGAGCTTTTTTGTAGCAATAAGCTTGCATGGGAAGATCATTTAGTGTATAGTATACATAGCCTAGATTGTTATAGACATTGGGGAGTCTTTTATGCATATTCCCTCTTTGGTAATATTGGATAGCTTTTTCATAAGCTGTTTTGGCAGATAAAGGATGATTGGAGTTTTCCAGTAAAGAGGCTTTGTTGTTTTCTGCTATTCCAAGAGTGAGGTAATGAATCGGTAATAATTTAGGAAGGCTAAGACAGAACTTTTCGCATCTGTTTATATAATAGAATGCAGAATCTTCTTGTTGTCTGGTCATAAGCAAAGAAGAATGCACGGCTTCTGCATAATAATATTCTGTACTGTCTTGTGCCTGTTGCTTGGCTTTTGCCAGTAACATTTCAGCTTCTTGAGGCTTGTATCTGATGATTGAATCTTGTATCAGTGTAGTGAGCTGGACAGATGGTGATTTTTCATAGTCTGTGGAATGCTTGCATCCGGTGCTGAGTAAGCAAGCTATCCAGCAGGCACACAGTAAGTAAATGATGCTTTTCATAATTTAGAAGATACATTAATGTTTTATGGACAAAAATACAAATTTTTATGGGCGATATAACAAATATTGATTTAGGTGTTTAATTTAGTGCATAAAATACGAATAATCCTGAATAATGTGACGAAATAAATACATCGGAGGCTTTGCTTCAGAAGTAGGGAAGTTGGATTGTTTGGTATTGTTTTCTACATTTGTGTGAGTTTTAAAAAATCAGTTTTAATGGAGCAAAAGGCATATAAAATATTTATTATAGAGGATTCAGATAAAGATAGGGAGTTATTGGAAAAAAAGCCTTGCGTCATATAATCTGTTTCAAGTTGTAGGGTGTCTGCCTGGAGGTTCCGGAGCATTGGCTCTCATTCAGAGTTTACATCCTGATTTGCTTTTTATTGACGTGGAATTGCCGGGGCTTCCCGGATATGAGATTGTCAATAAGCTCCATGACGTGATTATGTGGGATATGAAAGTAGTTTTTTATACTGCTTATCCTCAATATATGTTGGAAGCGATACGGAGTGCCGCTTTTGATTTTTGCTGAAGCCTTTCGAAATGAAGGAACTTGATTTAATTATAAATCGTTTTGTACAGGCAAAAATAGAAAAAAAAGGAGAGGTAAATATCGTGAATGCTATGCGTGGTATAGAAGGGGAGAGCGGTAAAGGTACGTTTTCTATTCAGCTGCCTACAGGGGAAATCCGTGTATTGCGTCTTTCAGAAATAGGATATTTTAAATTTAATGCTTCGCGCAGATGCTGGGAGGTCTTTTTATTTATCCAGAAATTGCTGGCTATGCGTTCTTCTATCAATGCCATGAATATCTTAGGATTTTCTTCTCAGTTTGTGCAAATACATAAATCTTACATTATTAATATTCAACATCTTGCGATGATAGACGGAGATGAGTGCATTATGTATCCGCCGTTTAATGGAGAGAGATTGCCTATTTCCAGTAAGTATAAAAAAGCGCTGCAAAGTAGCTTTATTCAACTATAGATAACAGTCCTCGTTCTCCGGGTTTTACTCGCTTGTTTTTCAGTCGATTTATGATAAACTAAAAACGTCCTTGTGTTCTGTTTCAAACACAAGGACGTTTTGTTTAAAACTCTTTGACGTTTTATTTTAAACGTAAGGGCGTTTACACCCAAACGTACTTGCATTTTTCCTAGCCTATTTTGTCTGGCTGTATCCCTCTGCTTTCAGCAGGTCGATTATGCGTTGTTTGAACTCTCCCTGAATGAGAATTTCACCGTCTTTCACGGCACCTCCTACACCACATTTGGTCTTGAGCATTCTTCCCAGTTCTTTTAAATCATCTTCCGAACCGATAAAGCCGGTAATGACGGTAACGGTCTTTCCGCCTCGTCCTTTTTTCTCAATACTGACCCTTAGTTTCTGTTGTTTCGGGTCGACAGTTGCCGGCTCTTCCTCCTCATCAAGCTGATAGCTGAAGTCTGGGTTAGTGGAATATACAATGTTCAGGCGGTCTTTCCAGTCATTCTTTTTCATGTGAATTTAATTTAATCTACTTCAAAGGTATGACATTTTTCAGGAATCGTGTTCAGGGTTTACAAGAAATAGTTTAATTTTGCATTATTGATTAATTGAACACACTCCGAATGGCGGTACGAAGTCGTAAAATGACGGACAAGATTCCTGAGCCTACTTTACGCAGACTCCCGTGGTATCTTTCGAATGCAAAGCTGATGAAAGAGAAAGGGGAAAAGTATGTATCTTCTACACAGATTTCCAGACAAATAAATATTGATGCCTCACAGATAGCCAAAGACTTGTCGTGTGTGGATATTTCCGGACGCACGAGGGTGGGGTATGAAGTGGACTTGCTAATCCGGGTGCTGGAGGATTTTTTGGGTTTTACGAATCTGCATAAAGCGTATCTGTTTGGTGTAGGAAGTTTGGGAGGAGCTTTGCTTAGAGACTCCGGCCTGTCACATTTCGGACTGCAGATAGTGGGAGCATTCGACATTAACCCGAATCTGGTAGGGACGACCGTAGAGGGAATTCCGATTTATCATACCGATGAGTTTGAAGAGCGACGCGCAAAGGACGGAGTGAAAATCGGTGTGTTGACCGTGCCTATCAATATTGCGCAGGATATTACAGACAAGATGGTGGCCGGAGGTATTCAGGCAGTGTGGAACTTTACCCCCTTCCGTATCCGTGTGCCGGAAACGATTGTCGTGCAAAATACGTCACTGTATGCACATCTGGCAGTGATGTTCAACCGTTTGAATGAAATTATAAAGAAATAACTCCATGAAAATTATTGCTATAGGCATGAACTATAGCCTGCATTGCCATGAACTGCATGCAGGAGAAGCCTTGCCCCAGGAGCCGGTTATTTTTATGAAACCGGATTCTGCCTTGCTGAAAGACAGCAAGCCTTTTTTTATTCCTGACTTTTGTGAACAGGTGGATTACGAGACGGAAATGGTGGTGCGTATCTGCCGCCTGGGAAAAAATATTTCCGAACGTTTTGCTCATCGCTATTACGATGCCGTGACGGTAGGTATCGACTTTACCGCCCGTGACTTGCAGCGTAAGTTCCGTGCCGAAGGAAAGCCTTGGGAACTGTGCAAGGGATTTGACAGTTCGGCTGCCATCGGTGACTGGGTTCCGGTGGAAAAGCTGGGCGACATACAGAAGGTGAATTTCCATCTGGATATTGACGGAAAAACGGTGCAGCAGGGTAATACAGCTGATATGTTATTTTCTGTAGACCAGATTATTGCTTACGTGAGCCGTTTCTGCACGTTGAAAATCGGTGACTTGTTGTTCACCGGTACACCGGTGGGAGTAGGCCCCGTGCAGATAGGTAACCACCTGGAGGGATTTTTGGAAAATGAAAAACTTCTTGATTTTTACATACGATGAAGATAAGAGTAGGATTTGGATTCGACGTGCACAGACTGGTGGCAGGGCGTGAACTTTGGCTGGGCGGTATCCGCTGGAACACGAAATGGGTTTGCTGGGACACTCGGATGCCGATGTGTTGATTCATGCCATTTGCGATGCCTTGTTGGGAGCTGCCAACATGCGCGACATTGGTTATCATTTTCCGGACAATTCAGCTGACTTCAAGAATATTGATAGCAAGATTCTGTTGGAAAAGACCGTAAAACTGATTGCCGGAAAAGGGTATCGGGTAGGTAATGTGGATGCCACGGTATGTGCCGAACGTCCGAAATTGAAAAAGTTTATTCCGGAGATGCAGGAAGTGCTGGCACGGGTGATGGAAGTAGATGTGGATGATGTATCCATCAAGGCTACCACTACGGAAAAATTAGGATTTACCGGACGTGAGGAAGGTATATCGGCCTATGCTACAGTATTAATTGAAAAAGATTAAAGGAGGACAAGAGATGAATCCGAAGTATTCTGTGGTGATTCCGGTGTACAACCGCCCGGATGAAGTGGATGAGTTGTTGCAGAGTCTGTGCAGTCAGACATATCGAAACTTTGAAGTGGTGGTCGTGGAAGACGGTTCTGCCATTCCATGCAAGCAGGTGGTGGACAAGTATGCAGAAGCGTTGGATGTGCACTATTTTGAGAAACCGAATTCGGGACCCGGACAGACACGCAACTATGCGGCAGAGCGCAGTCGCGGAGAGTATCTGCTGATTCTGGATTCTGATTGTATCCTGCCCGAAACCTATCTGGCTGCGGTGGAGGCAGAACTCCAGCGGGAACCGGCAGATGCGTTTGGAGGTCCTGATCGTGCCCATGATTCTTTTTCGGATGTACAGAAGGCCATTAATTATGCCATGACTTCTTTTTTTACCACCGGAGGTATACGAGGCGGCAAGAAGAAAATGGATAAATTCTATCCCCGTAGTTTCAATATGGGAGTCCGTGCCGAGGTGTACAAAGCATTGGGAGGATTCTCTGCCATGCGTTTTGGCGAAGACATTGATTTCAGTATCCGTATCTTTAAGGGAGGTTACCGTTGTCGTTTGTTCCCGGAAGCCTGGGTATGGCATAAACGTCGTACAGATTTGAAAAAATTCTTCAAGCAAGTGCACAATTCCGGTATCGCACGCATTGATTTGTATAAAAAATACCCTGAATCTTTGAAGGTGGTACATTTGCTTCCTGCTGTATTTACGGTAGGAGTCGTACTGGTATTGCTGGCTGCTCTTATCTGTCCGTGGAGTCTACTCTTGCTAGCTTTGTTTGCCATTATTATTTTTATGGATGCTTCTATTTGCAATAAAAGTGTAAAAATCGGTGGACTTTCTGTCATTGCTGCGTTTATACAATTGACGGGCTACGGTTCCGGCTTTTTGCGGGCGTGGTGGAGGCGTTGTGTATGTGGTGGAAAGTCTTTCTCTGCTTTCGAAAAAACGTTCTATAAATAATAAATTGCTCTCAATAGGGGTTCGGTAGTTCGTCGGTATTTTAAGATAAAAATTGATACATGAACGAAAAACTGAACATTACCCAGTGGGCGGAAGAAGACCGTCCGCGGGAGAAAATGATGCTGCACGGTCCGGCTGCTTTAAGCAATGCAGAGTTGCTGGCCATCCTGATAGGTTCCGGCAATACAGAAGAGACGGCGGTAGAACTGATGCGGAAAGTACTAGATGACTGTCACAACCGTTTGAGCGAATTAGGAAAATATACAGTAGACGACCTTTGTCGCTATAAAGGAATTGGTCCGGCAAAGGCTGTGACCATTTTGGCTGCTTCTGAACTAGGGAAGCGCAGAAGAGAGGAGGAACCGTCTGAGCGGAAGAAAATTACCAGCTCACAAGATGTGTATGCCTTTTTTCATCCCCTGATGTGCGACTTGCCGGTAGAAGAATGCTGGGTGATGTTGCTGAATCAGGCTGCAAAAGTGATTGATACAGTCAAAATCAGTCGGGGAGGACTGGCCTCCACACAGGTTGATGTGCGTTGTATTTTGCGTGAGGCACTCTTGAAACGGGCCACTTCCATGATTCTTTGTCATAACCATCCTCGGGAAATATTCATCCTAGTCAGGATGACGATCGTCTGACTCATGCGTTGCTGGAGGCAGCACGTACTATGAACATTCGTCTGCTGGATCATGTGGTAGTTTCGGACGGTGATTATTACAGTTACGGGGATGAAGGGCGCCTTTAATCTCTTTTTTTATCGGCCGAAGGTGAAAAAATGGAGATTTTTCCCTAAGTTTGCGGAAAGAATAAAGATTGAAAGATTAAAGATTATGGACAACGAAACGAAGTTGAAGATTGAGGAAAAAATCATAGATATGTTGAAGACCGTGTACGATCCGGAAATACCGGTAAACGTGTACGACCTGGGCTTGATTTATAAGATAGACCTTCAGGAAAGCGGAGAATTGACCATCGACATGACTTTGACTGCTCCGAACTGTCCGGCTGCTGATTTCATTATGGAAGATGTGCGTCAGAAAGTAGAATCGGTGGAAGGAGTGACTGCTGCTACGGTCAATCTGGTCTTTGAACCGGAATGGGACAAGGATATGATGACCGAGGAGGCAAAACTGGAATTAGGATTTTTGTAGAAAGAGACTTATGGATGCGATGAAGAATGTATATTTTCTTTCGGATGCGCACTTGGTTCGAGGGCCATTGCACACGGGCGTACGCAGGAGCGCAGGCTGGTGAACTTTTTGGACAGTATCAAGCATCGGGCAGCAGCCGTCTACTTGTTGGGCGACATGTTCGATTTCTGGTATGAGTTCAAGTTGGTGGTTCCCAAGGGGTATACGCGTTTCTTGGGGAAAATCTCGGAACTGACCGATTTGGGAGTGGAAGTACATTTTTTTTATCGGTAACCATGATATCTGGTGCGGAGACTATCTGGAAAAGGAATGCGGTGTCATTCTGCACCGTGAACCACTGACCTGTGAGATTTACGGAAAAGAGTTTTTCTTAGGACATGGTGACGGACTGGGCGATAATGACCCAAAATTCAAGTTGTTGCGCACAATGTTTCACAGCAAGACTTTGCAGCGTCTGTTTTCGATGCTTCATCCGCGATGGAGCGTGGAGTTTGGGCTGGAATGGGCCAAACATAGTCGCCTGAAAAGGGAGGGTGGACGTGAGCCTGACTATATGGGAGAAGATAAGGAACCGCTGGTACTATTCTCTAAGGAGTATTTAAAGAGTCATCCGGACATTAATTACTTTATTTACGGTCATCGTCACATTATGTTGGATTTAATGTTAAGCCGTACATCGCGTATGATGATTCTGGGCGACTGGATTACCGAGTTCTCGTATGCGGTTTTTGATGGTGAAAATATGTTTTTGGAACAGTATATTGAAGGGGAGACTTCGGTGTGATACTGTTTTGAAAGGGATAAGAAAAAATTCAGGCGTTGAAGATTATATATTTTCTTCACGCTGAATTATTATAGAGTTATTGTTATCGAGCAACTTCTCCACTTTCCTGACGGGCGAGCAGCCTTCTACCTCAGATACTTTCACCATGTTATAGTCACCGGCAATTGTATTCTTCAGTACGGAAGCAGCCGTAGAGAAATCCACACGTTTCTGGTTGTCCTCGTATGCGTTCTGTGCATAAAGCATGGCACCGCAGAATGCATCGCCTACTCCCACGCAGTCAATCACATTGTCGATGTCGAATACACGAGTGTATTTCATTTCTCCTTGTGCATAAAGCACTCCTGCAAATGTGTGGTGTTCTGAACTCATCACATTGCGCAGGGCAATATAGATGTATTTGCAGTTTGGAATCTGCTGGCTGATTTCCTTACAGAACTTCTCATACGCTGCGGTATCGTATTTTTCACCGCTTCGGGTGGCCTTGAAGCCAGGAGCCGGAACTCCGGTGACAAGAGCGTATTCACCTTCACTTCCAAACATGATGTCACTGCTGGTCATGAGCGGACGTAATACTTCCTGAGCTGTTTTTCCATAGTTCCACAAGTTTTTCCGGTAGTTGATGTCGTATGAGATAGTCAGTCCCATTTCCTTGGCTATGTCAATGGCTTCCTTGCACACTTCAGCCAATCCGGGAGTCAGTGCGGCATCAATACCCGACCAGTGGAAGATGGATGCGTCTTTGAAAATTTCGCGCCAGTTAATCATTCCAGGTTTCAGCTCAGAGAACGAGGAATTCTCGCGGTCGTATATGACGTTGGAGTTACGCATAGCGGCTGCTTTCTCCATATAATAGGTTCCTAAGCGGTGTCCGCCGAAAAGAATGTGTTTGGTTCCGATATTGTGAGAACGGAGTTCTGCGATACAAGTCTCTCCCAGCGCATTGTCCGGTAATCGGGTTATATATTCTACCTCTCCGCCAAAGTTGGCAATGGAAATGGCTACGTTAGCTTCACTTCCTCCATAATTAACCAGAAAGTCATGGCTTTGCTGGATGCGCAAGTTATCGGGAGTGGTAAGACGGAGCATGATTTCTCCAAATGTTACAATCTTTTTGCTCATAATAGAAGGTTTTTCGTTTATAGTTAGAATACGTGGGCAAAAGAAAGAGGATACTTCCTGAAGGAATCTTTCTTTGCCTTTGTTTCTTGCGCAAAGATAGTGAATTCCTTTTCAGGAGGTATCCTCTTTTAACTCTTTTAGGATTCCTGCGATTATTTGTTGTTCAGGATTTCTGTAGTATCAGTAGCAATCATTAATTCTTCGTCTGTAGGAATAACCACAACTTTTACTTTTGAATTGTCAGTAGAGATGATGGCTTCTTTGCTACGTACTTTATTTCTTTCCGGGTCGATTTCTACACCTAGGAAGCCCAGTGTCTTGCAGACACCTGCACGGGCTGTAGCCTGATTTTCGCCTACACCACCAGTGAACAGGATTACGTCAACGCCTCCCATGGCAGCAGCGTATGCGCCAATGTATTTAGTAATGCGGTAGAAATACATATTTTCTGTCAGGATAGCACGTTCTTCACCTCTGGCTACTGCATCTTCCAGCTCGCGCATGTCGCTTGATTTTTCGAACATACCCAGTACACCACTCTTCTTGTTCAGCAAGGTAGACATTTCGTCTGGAGTCAGGCCTTCTTTCTTCATGATGTAAGTGATGGCACCACCGTCGATATCACCGCAGCGAGTTCCCATCATCAAACCTTCCAGCGGAGTAAGTCCCATGGTTGTATCGATACATTTTCCGTCTTTTACGGCTGCGATTGAACCACCGTTACCGATATGGCAAGTAATGATACGGCTGCTTCCTGCGGGATGTTCAGGAATTCACATACACGCTTTGATACGTAGCGGTGAGAAGTTCCGTGGAAACCGTAGCGACGGATACCGTATTTTTCGAAATATGAATAAGGTATCGGATACAGGTAAGCGTAGTCCGGCATAGTCTGGTGGAATGCAGTATCGAATACGGCTACCTGTGGTACTTCCGGCAGAAGTTTCTGTACGGCATAGATACCTTTCAGGTTGGCTGGGTTGTGAAGCGGGCCCAGGTCGCAGCATTCTTCTACAGCTGCAATTACGGCATCGTCAATCAGTACGGAACCGCTGAACTTGGTTCCTCCGTGCAATACACGGTGACCTACTGCTTTGATTTCGTGCAGGTTGCTTACTGCTCCATATTCAGCATTGGTCAAAGTATCGAAAATGAACTGTACACCAGTAGTATGTTCAGGTACGTCTTTTTCAATCACTTTCTTTTCACCGTTAGGCAAAGTCAGTTTCAGGAAAGAACCCGGAAGACCGATTTTTTCAATACCTCCTTGAGCGAGGACTTCTTTTGTAGTCATTTCAAACAATTTGTATTTGATTGAAGAGCTACCGCAGTTGAGTACTAATACTTTCATATCTTATTAAATAGTTTTTTGTAATGAGGAAAACTATAATGCCACTCTGCAAGAAAAGTGAGTGGCATTATGGGAATAAATTATCGGAGTCGGATGATTACTGTGCTTGCAGCGATAGCCTGATTGGCAGTGATGGCAATCATCTTGTATACGTCGTCGATGCTACATCCGCGTGACAAGTCGTTTACCGGACGAGCGATACCCTGCAGGATAGGTCCTACGGCAGTAGCGTGGCCCAGACGTTCAACCAGCTTGTAAGAGATGTTTCCTACTTCCAGGCAAGGTACAACCAATACGTTAGCTTTTCCGGCGATTTCAGAACCCGGAGCTTTGCTTGCACCTACTCTTGGAACCAGTGCAGCATCTGCCTGCAGTTCACCGTCAATCTTCAATGTCGGGTCTAATTCTTTTGCAATTTTCAATGCTTCTACCACTTTATCTACTACTTCGTGTTTTGCAGAACCTTTGGTAGAGAAGCTCAGCATAGCTACACGCGGGTCGATGCCTGCCACTGCTTTTGCAGTCTGAGCAGTACAGATAGCGATTTGTGCCAGCTGGTTGGCATCAGGTACAGGAGTTACAGCTACGTCGCCCATTACCAATACACCGTTGTCTCCGCATTCAGGAGCGTGTGTCAGCATCAGCATAGCACCTGAAACGCAAGTGATGCCCGGAGCAGTCTTGATAATCTGCAATGCAGGACGAAGTACATCACCGGTTGTATTGCGTGCACCTGCCAATTGTCCGTCTGCGTCGCCAGCCTTGATAATCAGACAGCCCAAGTACAAAGGATTCAGCACAAGTTTGCGAGCTTCTTCGATGGTCATTCCTTTTTTCTTACGAAGTTCGCACAGCAGCTGTGCATATTCTTCTTGTTTAGGATTGTTTTCTGGGTCAATGATGGTAGCTTTGTGGATATTACCCAATCCCCATTCTTTGGCCAGGTTCATGATTTCATCGGGGTTACCCAACAAAATAAGGTCTGCTACACCGTCTGTCAATATCTGATTGGCAGCTTTCAAAGTACGTTCTTCTGTTCCTTCCGGAAGCACGATGCGCTGTTTGTTTGCTTTAGCGCGCTTAACGATTTCACTGATTAAATCCATGATTTATATGTTAAATTGTAAATGCTTGTTGTGTGCGGTAACGAGCTTTTTGTTTTCCACTTGCAAAAATAGGTATTTTTGTAATATCTAGTTTGCAAAAAGCGTTTTTTTTTTGCTTTAAAGTATGCAAAAACCTTTCCATCTCTTGTAGATTTGAATAAAAAGCGGCTTAGAAGGAGATTGTTTTTTCTGATTATGTATTTTTGCACCGGTTTTTAAGATAAAATAAAAGGTATTATGATTCGACAGTGTTCTATTCTTTTTGGATGTCTGGCGTTAGGTGAACTGATTGTTTATTTGACGGGTATTAAGCTTCCTTCGAGCATCATTGGTATGCTGTTGCTGACTTTGTTTCTTCAGCTGGGCTGGATAAAACTGGAGTGGGTGCAGGGGCTTACAAATTTTCTGGTAGCAAATTTAGGATTTTTCTTTGTGCCGTCAGGAGTGGCGTTGATGCTCTATTTCGATGTGATTACGGCGCAGTTCTGGCCGATTGTAATTGCGACGCTGGTCAGCACGATTTTGGTTTTAGTAGTAACAGGTTGGGTACATCAATTAGTTCGTAAGTATGGATTTTTTCGAAAAATAAATTTTTTCTGCTGGCCATTACGTTTGGCTTTTTCTTTTTGTCAAAATTGTTGCAGAAAAAAACTGGATGGGTGCTGTTGAATCCGATCCTTGTGGCAATAGCATGTTGATTTGTTTTCTTCAGTTCACGGGAGTTTCTTATGAGACTTACTCTGAGGCTGGTTCGTTGGTAGAATTTTGGTTGAAGCCGGCCGTCGTGGCATTGGGGGTGCCTTTGTACCTGCAGTTGCGCATGATAAAGAAACAGCTGATGCCGATTCTGATTTCGCAGTTGGCCGGTTGTGTGGTCGGGCTGGTTTCGGTGACGATTATTGCCAAATTGATGGGGGCCTCTCCGGAAGTGATTATGTCATTGGCTCCAAAGTCTGTGACTACTCCGATTGCCATGGAGGTATCGAATGCGGTAGGAGGGATTCCTTCACTGACGGCTGCTGTGGTTATTGTGGTCGGATTGTTTGGAGCTATCTGCGGATTTAAACTGCTTCAGGTAGGGCGTGTAGCTAGCCCGATTGCACAGGGATTGTCCATGGGGACAGCCGGCCATGCAGTCGGTACTTCACGTGCCATGGAAGTGAGTGGCAAGTATGGTGCATACGCAAGTCTGGGACTGACCTTGAACGGAATTCTTACCGCTTTGCTTTCGCCTACAATTTTGCATATCTTAGGATTGTATTAAGATTTTGCTCTTGTACGGAATGAACTGAATGACCGGCTGATTTGTTATTTTTTTCAGATGTAAGTATTTGTTCGAAACAAAAAGAAACACCTATATGATAGCATTTAAACCGATAGACCTGAGTGATAAGGAAACTGTACAGAAATATACGTTGTGCAGTCCACGGCGTAATTGTGATTTGTCGTTTGTGAATCTGTACAGCTGGCGTTTCCTGTATCAGACGGAGATTGCGGAAATGGATGGCTTTTTGCTGTTTCGTTTCTATGCAGACGGACAGCTGGCCTATATGATGCCTGTAGGTGAAGGAAGTGATATTCGCCCGGTGATTGAGGCGTTGATGGAAGATGCAAAAAGTCAAGGAGCTCCTTTCCGTTTGTTGGGGGTATGTGCCAATATGCGTGCAGAGCTGGAAAAGCTTTCCCGGATCGGTTTAATTTTGTATCCGACCGGGATTATGCTGATTACATTTATCTGCGTTCCGACTTGTCTACATTGAAAGGGAAAAAGTTTCAGCCCAAACGAAATCATCTGAATAAGTTCAGGAGTAATTATCCGAATTATACATATAAACCTTTGACTTCCGATTTGATTCCCGCATGTCTGGAGCTGGAGGCTCAGTGGTGCCGGGCGAACAATTGCGCGGAGAATCAGGCCTTGGAGAACGAACGTCGCTCCATGACAGCTGCCTTGCAGCATTTGGAGCAATTGGACGTGATTGGAGGAGTGCTTTATGTGGAGGATGAGATTGTGGCCTTTACTTTTGGGGCACCCATTAACCAAACGACTTTCGATACCTGTGTGGAAAAAGCAAATACGGCTGTGGAAGGAGCGTACGCCATGATTAATTATGAGTTTGCCAATCATATTCCTTCGCAGTACATCTATATCAACCGGGAGGAAGACTTGGGATTGGAAGGCTCCGGAAAGCCAAGCTTTCTTATCAGCCGGAAGTGATTCTTGAAAAATACATGGCGGAGTTGAAATGAGTGTGAAAGAGCAGGTCAGAATGTTATGGGCAACTTGTTTTCATGACTCGGAAGCGTTCATGGAGCTTTATTTTGGTTGCCGCTATGCTGATTCCCTGAATGAGTATATGGAGTCGGACGGGCAGGTAATAGCTGCCTTGCAACGTATTCCGTATCGGTTGACGTACGAAGGTATGAACGTGCCGGTAGCCTATGTTTCGGGAGCTTGTACGCATCCTGCATATCGGGAACAGGGGGTAATGCGAAAGTTGCTGGCCCAGGCTCATCAGAGCATGTTTCGGGAAGGGTTTTTGTTCTCCACTTTGATACCTGCGGAGGAGTGGTTGAAAGGTTACTATGCCCGTTCGGGATATACCCTTTGTTTTCAACGTAGAAAAAAGTTATTAACAGCTTCTTGTTTACCTGTTGAAAACTTTTCAAATTGGTGGAAACTGGTTGAAATCCCTCCAGGAAGTGCCTTATGCGGGGATGCTTTCCGTTTTTATGACCATTTTCAGTCTGATTGTGAAAACTGCATACAGCATAATTGGGAAGATTTCCACATCATATTGGCAGATTTACTTTTGTCGGGAGGCCAGTTGTGGGGTGCTGTAGAGGAACGTGAATTGCACGGACTTTGCTTTTGTTTGCCGGAAGAAGAAAAACTGATAATCAAGGAAATGGTATGCCGGGATAAAACTGTTGAACAAGCTATGCTGCGTGGATTGTCTTCTCATTACGGTTTGATGGAATTGGAATGCTATTCTTTTCGGATGGGCAGCCTTATGAGTTGGGAATGGTTAGAATTATTCATGTAGAGGCATTGTTCAGATTGTTAGCTGGAATATGGACTGGAAACCATTATTTCAAAGTAGAAGGAGATGAGGCTCTTCCGCAAAATAATGGTTGGCATAACTTGGAAGGAGGCCTGTATTCCAGAGGTGAATTGAAAGGACAGACTTATCAAGTCGTCTCTATCAATGAGCTTACCCGACAACTGTTTGACGGGAAATTCCCCTACATGAACCTGATGCTGGATTGAAGTTACATCCGGTTGTCGGCCGTCAGCATACGTTCCAGCTCTTCTGCTGTTAATTTCAAGTGGAACTGTCCGTGGTAGGCAATGGAAATGCCGCCAGTTTCTTCGGATACAATGATGGCCATGGCATCCGTTTCCTGTGATACACCCAAAGCGGCACGATGGCGAAGTCTAATTCTTTAGGGATTTCCAAGTTGTGTGAAACCGGAAGGATGCATCCGGCAGCTTTTATCCGTTTGTGACTGATAATCATGGCTCCATCGTGCAACGGGCTGTTCTTGAAGAAGATATTTTCAATGAGACGCTGGTTGATATTGGCATCAATCAGGTCGCCTGTACGGACAATGTCATCCAACGGAAAATCCTTTTCTATCACAATCAATGCTCCTACCTTTCCCTTACTCATATTCAGGCAGGCCATCACGATAGGCATGATGTCTTCTTTTTCTGTGTCCGTTTTTTTGTTGCCTTTCAGGAAACGGAACAGGCTGTTGCTGCGGTGTCTGGACCCCAAAGACAATAAGAAGTGCCGTATCTCATCCTGAAACAAGACAATAAGGGCAATGACTCCTACACTTACCAGTTTGTCGAAAATAGAACCTAATAGTCTCATCTGGAGTACTTGTGATACAATTACCCAAATGATAATGAATACCAGGATACCGATGAAAATATTAATGGAGCCCGACGACTTCATCAGCTTGTAGGACTTGTATAATAGGAAGGCTACCAGCAGAATGTCGAGTATATCTTTGAAACTGAGTATGTAGATGTCGAAAGGCATAATTTAAAAGTATGTTGAAGTTCGTGTCTTAAATCATTGGTTTTGCAGGGCATTGAAAATCCGGACGGTTTCTACGGCTGCTTTTACATCGTGCACCCTGAGCAGGCTGGCACCTTTCATCAGGGCAATAGCATGTACGGCAGTTGTTCCGTTTAAAGCGTTCTCAGGTCCTCCTCCCAATAATTTATAAATCATTGATTTGCGGGATACTCCCACAAGTATCGGAAGTTGGAATATAGAGAATTCTTCCAGTTTATTCAGTATCTCATAATTATGTTCCAGTGTTTTCCCAAAACCAAATCCCGGGTCTATGATAAGGTCTTTTACGCCTGCTGCCCGGAGTGTCTCGATTTTTTCAGCAAAATAAAGGATGATTTCTTTAACCGGATGTTGGTAATGCGGATTCTTTTGCATGTTTTGTGGATTTCCCTGCATGTGCATCATGATGTAGGGCACTTTCAATTTTGCCACAGTGGAAAACATGTTTGCATCCAGGTTGCCGGCAGAAATATCATTGATGATTGCCGTACCGTATTCTTCTACGCACATCCGGCTACATCGGCGCGGAAAGTGTCGACAGAAACAATGGCATCCGGAAATTCTCTTCGGATAACCTGTAGGCCTTGTTTCAACCGTTTCATCTCTTCTTCCGGAGATACATCTTCGGCATCCGAACGTGAAGAATAGGCACCAATGTCAATGATGCGTCCTCCCTCTTCTATAATCTGGTGTACCCTGCTGACAATATCCTCTTCCGCTTGTTTACGGCTGTCGGCATAAAAAGAGTCGGGGGTTACATTCAGAATACCCATCACCTGAGGACGGGATAAATCCATCAGTTCTCCGTTGACGTTGATGTATTTTGCAAACGTTTCTTCCATTTGTTTTTCCTTCCTTTTAGCCTTGCAAAGTTACGTACAATAATTTGATTTGTGTGGGTTCTTTCTTGCGAATTTTCCTTGTTAGATAGATTTTTACCCCCTTCAATGTGCTCTTTTTTCACTTTTTGGCAAAAAAAACAACTCAAAAGTTTGCAGATTACAAATTTAGTTGTACCTTTGCAACCGCAATTGAGAACGAGACTATCGGGCGTTTAGCTCAGCTGGTTCAGAGCATCTGCCTTACAAGCAGAGGGTTCGGCGGTTCGAATCCGTCAACGCCCACTCAACGAATTTCTCGTAAATCATTGCTTTTTCTTTTGGGGCGTTTAGCTCAGCTGGTTCAGAGCATCTGCCTTACAAGCAGAGGGTCGGCGGTTC
>ENA-OQBJ01000188-OQBJ01000188.1-human-gut-metagenome-genome-assembly--contig:-NODE-188-length-33110-cov-4.166692_pt1 | contig 33110 bp, 30 predicted proteins | sample MGYA00242743_ERZ504545 | MGnify/ENA primary metagenome ERZ504545 (study PRJEB26092, sample SAMD00036252) | human gut metagenome | host: Homo sapiens | study: EMG produced TPA metagenomics assembly of... | reverse complement strand
TTTATTCTTTTTGTTTGTATGTTTTTCATTACAAGCCCAAGTTTCTTTTGGCGAAGCAAAAAAAAATTCAATGACAACTGGTTGTTTAGTTTATCGGATGACAGCTAGGTGCTTCTGTGTCGTATGATGACTGTAAGTGGAGAAAGCTGGATTTGCCGCACGACTGGTCGGTAGAAGGACAGCTTTCTCCTTCACTGGCAAGCTGTACCGGTTATTTACCGGGGGGGATAGGCTGGTATCGGAAACATTTTCAAGTTACCGATAAGGCTGCACGCCATTACATCTATTTTGAGGGAGCATATAACCGCAGCGAGGTTTATCTGAACGGACACTTGCTCGGTAAACGTCCGAATGGATACATCTCTTTTATGTATGATATGACCCCTTACCTGAAGGAAGGAGATAACGTGTTGGCAGTCCGTATTGACCATAGCCGTTATGCCGATTCACGTTGGTATACCGGTTCTGGAATTTACCGGGATGTGTGGATGATTTCCGCCCCGGATATTCATTTTGCTCAATGGGGGATAGCTGGCACGCTACTTCGCTGACCGATAAGCAGGCGGTAGTGGCAGTCGATATGGAAGTCGAAAAACATGTGAAGGCTGCTGGTGCATTGGAGGTTTCTGCGGCACTTTATGATGCAGAAGGTACACTGGTAGCGCAGGGCCGTAAGAAAGTGGCAGATAAAGCTGAGGGTATTGCAAAAGAAACAGTATCATTGAAAGTAAAGAAGCCTCGTCGCTGGAATCTGGATTCACCTTATCTGTATACGTTGAAGACTGAGTTGTTTTGTGACGGTAAACGGATAGATGGCAGTTCGACGAATGTAGGTCTCCGTACGTTGAAGTTTGATGCGAACAAGGGATTTGCCTTGAACGGGAACTGGATGAAAGTGAAAGGAGTATGTCTGCATCATGATGCAGGTGTGTTGGGTGCGGTAGTTCCTCCTGAAGTATGGGAGCGTCGTCTGAAAAACCTGAAAGAGATTGGCGTGAATGCCATCCGTATGAGTCATAACCCGCAGGCACCGGTATTGTATGATTTATGTGACCGAATGGGCTTCCTGGTGATGGATGAGGCTTCGGATGAATGGGAATTCCCGAAACGGAAATGGATAAAGGGATGGAATGTCGGTGAACCAAGCTATGACGGAACATTTGATTTCTTTGAGGAATGGATTGAACGCGATGTGACGGATATGGTGCGTCGTGACCGGAATCACCCTTGTATATTCTTGTGGAGTATCGGCAATGAGGTAGACTATCCGAATGACCTTATTCTCACCCGGTGCTGGATGGTACAACCATTAACCAGCCTATGTTCGGAGGATACAAGCCTGATGCACCGGATGCCATGCGTATCGGTAAGATTGCGAAGCGTCTGGCGGCTTGTGTACGTGCGGTGGACACTTCACGTCCTGTTACCGGTGCATTGGCCGGAGTGGTGATGTCGAATCAGACAGAGTATCCTGAAGCAGTAGATGTAGTAGGATATAATTACACAGAAAACCGTTATGATGAAGACCATGCCACTTATCCTGACCGTGTGATTTACGGTAGTGAAACGGGTGTGGGAATTGAAGCTTGGCATGCGGTACGCGACAAGGAGTTTATTTTCGGACAGTTCCTCTGGACAGGTACGGACTATTTGGGTGAATCAGGCAGATGGCCTTCCAGAGGTTTGTATACTGGTTTGCTGGATTTTGGAAGCTTCCCTAAACCACGTGGATACTTCCGTGCTTCGCTTTGGAGTGAAAAACCTGTGACTTACATCGGTACATATCCCAAGCACGACTGGGTATCAATGGATGCATGGGATTTATGGAACTACGAACCGGGCCAGTTGATTCGGGTGGTTTGTTATACCAATGCACCGCAGGCTCGTTTGTTGCTGAACGGAAAAGAAGTAGGTCAGATGAAGCCTTACGACGATAAGAGCGGTATCATTTATTGGGATATTCCTTATCAGGATGGTGAACTGCGTGCAGAAGGTTGTGATGCAACAGGAAAAGTGCTTTCATCTTATGCCATCAAGACCTCTGGACGTCCATACGCCTTGCGGGCTACTGTGGATAAGGAAGTCTTGTCACCGGATAAGGCTACTGCACATGTAACTATCGAAGTGGTGGACGAACAAGGTACTATCGTAAAATTAGGCGATAACGACATCACTTGTCAGATTGAAGGTCCGGCACGCTTGTTGGGACTGGAAGGCTCAAATAACAGCGATATGAGTGATTATACGGATAATCATCACCGTGCATTCCACGGGCGTTTGCTGGCCTATATCCAGACTACAGGTGAGAAAGGTGAGATTCGTGTGAAACTGACGTCTCCTCTTTTGAAAGGAACGGAAGTGGTATTAAAAGCTGAATGATAATGCGAGAATAAAAAACGGGAGCTTCCTCCACTCATCTGGAAAGAAGCTCCCGCTTTTTTATAGTTATTTCGGATATTCTAAGTTGGCTTCTGTCAGTTGTTCCAACACCTCATGCAGGAACTTGGCTGCTTCCCATTTGGCCATGGGAAGGTTCATCATCAGGTAGTTTCCGCAGTCTTTTGCACTGGCTCCTGGCACTTCACCTTCATAGTCGGCGATGAAGCGAAAAGTTTCTGTCATCAGCAGAGCAATGTCTTTGGATTGCAGGTCACCTTTTACTATTAGGTAGTTGCCGGTCAGGCAACCCATTGGTCCCCAATAGATAATCTTGTCGGCCCATACCGGATGATTGCGCAGGAAAGTAGCTGCCAGGTGTTCAATGGTGTGGATAGCGGCAGGACCTAAGGCCGGTTCACGGTTAGGCTCTTTCATACGAATATCGAAGGTGGTAACGATTTCACCTCCAACTTCATCTTTGCGTGACACGAAAATACCGCGTTGCAAACGAATATGGTCTACTGTAAAGCTTGGTATCTTTTTCATAAAGTGATTATAGTTTGTTGGGTAATGCTTTCAGGAAAGTTTCAGTAACGTGGAAAGAACGGTCGGCCATTTCCCCCCAGAAATTCTGGTATTGTTCAAAGTGCTTGTCAGCTCCCGGAGTGTCACTGATGATGCGGAAACTGATGAAAGGGATCTGATAGAGGTAGCATACCTGGGCAATGGAAGCCGATTCCATATCTACAGCCAGTCCTTCCGGGAAGTTATGCTTGATTTCGTCCAGTTCGCTGCGGTCGGTAATAAACTTGTCGCCTGTACAAATCAGTCCTCCGTGGATAGCCGTTTCTGTATCGAGTGAAAGGGCACACTGGAAGAGGGTTTCATTTCCCTGAAAGAAAGTAGGGAGACCCTGAATCTGTCCGTAGGCATTGCCTTCGCCGCACCATACGTCATGGTATACAATCTGCTGGCTGACTACTACGTCCATCACTTTCAGACAAGTGTCGATTCCGCCGGCTACTCCGGTACTGATGATGCAGTCGGGCTGGAAGTTGCGGATAAGTTCGACCGTTCCGGCAGCGGCATTCACTTTGCCGATGCCACATTGCATCAGGATGATGGTATTTTGCTTGATGTTTCCTTCAATGTAGGTGAAGGGACCTTCTTTACGTTCAGTCTTGTTCTCGAGTTGATTAGCCAGTTGCTTCTGTTCGGAAGACATGGCCGTAATGATTCCTATTTTCATGCGTTAAAAAAGATTTTCAGCGGCAAATTTACGACTTTTCAGGCAGTATTGTGTTATCTTTGCCTGCCGAAAACATTAATTATGAATAATATGAACTTGTTCAAGAAACTATTACCCGATGTAGTGGTAATCGTGCTTTTTGCCCTTATTTCGTTTGCGTATTTCTATCCTGCGGTAAATGAAGGACGAATTCTGGCTCAGCACGATGCGGTAGCCGGCATTGGTTCTGGACGTGAAATGAGTGAATACCTGGAGAAGACTGGTGAGCGTACGCGCTGGACAAATTCCATTTTTGGAGGAATGCCTACCTACCAGATGTCTCCGAGCTATGATTCTACCGATACGTTGGGCTGGATTCAGCAGGTATATCATCTGTTCCTGCCTACTTACGTGTGGTATGTGTTTGTCATGCTGCTGGGTTTTTACATTCTTTTGCGTGCATTTGATTTTAAAGTGTGGATGTCAGCCCTGGGTGCCATTATCTGGGCATTCTCGTCTTATTTCTTCATCATCATTGCGGCCGGTCATATCTGGAAGTTTGTAGCATTGGCTATATTCCTCCTACAATTGCCGGTATGGTGCTGGCTTATCGTGGTAAGCTGTTGGCTGGAGGGATTGTAACGGCCTTGTTTGTAGCCTTGCAGATTGTGGCCAACCATCCACAGATGAGTTACTATTTCTTGTTTGTCATGCTGTTCATGGCCATTGCGTATGGAGTGATGGCATGGCGGGAGGGGAAGATACCTCAATTTATCAAAGCCAGTGTGGTACTGGTAATCGCGGGCCTGTTGGGCGTGTGTGTGAACTTGTCAAACTTGTATCATACGTATGAGTACAGCAAGGAGACCATGCGCGGCAAAAGTGAGCTGGTAAAGGAGAACAGTGCAAACCAGACCAATAGCGGATTGGAACGAAGCTACATCACACAGTGGAGCTATGGCATCGGAGAAACTTTCTCGCTGCTGGTTCCGAATGTGAAAGGAGGTGCTTCTGTTCCTTTGGCTCAAAATGAGAAAGCCATGGAGAAGGCCGACCCTAACTATATGGGATTGTATAGTCAGCTGGGACAGTATTGGGGTGAACAGCCGGGTACTTCCGGTCCGGTATATGTAGGTGCCTTTGTCATGTTCCTCTTCATTTTGGGATTGTTTATTGTAAAAGGACCGATGAAGTGGGCACTGGTGGGTGGAACCGTATTCTCCATATTACTTTCCTGGGGGCATAACTTTATGGGCCTGACGGATTTCTTTATTGACTATGTGCCCATGTACAGCAAGTTCCGTGCAGTATCTTCTATTTTGGTCATTGCAGAATTTACTATACCGTTGCTGGCCATTATGGCGTTAAAGGAAGTGGTAGAACGTCCGCAGTTGTGGAATGAATCACGTAAGTCTTTCTACATTACTTTTGCTTTGACGGGAGGTCTTTCTTTGCTGTTTGCATTGGCTCCAGGTTTCTTCTTCCCTTCGTATGTGTCTTCTGCCGAAATGAACGCATTGCAGAATGCGATTCCGGCCGATCAGCTGGCTCCGATTTTAATTAACCTGGAAGAGATACGTAAGTCCATCTTTACTTCGGATGCCTGGAGAAGCTTCTTTGTCGTATTGATTGGAGCTGTGTTGTTATGGGGATACTATGCCGGAAAGCTGAAAGCACAGCTGCTGGTTGGTTTGCTGGCTTTGCTTTGTCTGGTAGATATGTGGAGTGTAAACAAGCGCTATCTGTATGACGAGCAGTTTGTGGCAAAGGGCACAGAAATGCAGCCTTTCCTGGAACCTTCGGGAACAGACAAGCAGATACTTCAGGACAAGTCGCTGGATTATCGTGTGCTGAATCTGTCGGTCAATACCTTTAATGAGAACAATACAGCCTACTGGCACAAAAGTATTGGAGGGTATCATGCAGCGAAGCTTCGCCGTTATCAGGAGATGATTGATGAGCACATTCAGGGTGAAATTACGGCCTTGTATAAGACTTTACCCTCGGTAGGAGCTGATTTAAGTCAGGTAGGCGATACGTTGACTCCGGTGCTGAATATGCTGAATACACGTTATTTCATCATTCCGTTGCAGCAGGGTAAGACTATTCCGGTATTTAATCCTCATGCATTGGGTAATGCCTGGTTTGTTAACGAGGTGCAATATGTGAACAATGCCAATGAAGAAATAGAAGCGCTGCATCAGGTAAATCCGGCCCACGTAGCAGTGGTAGATAAAAAGTTCCAGAACGAAGTGAAAGCTTCTGCAGGTGCAGACAGCCTGAGTACGATTGTATTGACCAGCTATGAACCTAATGCGTTGAAGTATGAGGTAAACTCTCCGAAGGGCGGTACGGTAGTCTTTGCTGAGATTTACTATCCGGGATGGCGTTCGTTCATTGATGGAAAAGAGGTATCGCATGGTCGTGCAGATTATATCCTGCGTGCGATGAATGTGCCTGCCGGGAAACATGTGATAGAATTTACTTTCGACCCGAAATCACTCCATGTGACCGAGACTGTTGCTTTCATTGCATTGGGCATATTGGGCCTGGCAATTCTGGCAGCCATTGTGTTAGCCCTAAAGAAAAGTAAGAAGTAAACAGGTCGAGAAGTTTGTTTGAAGAAATAAAGGCGTTCCAGTGAAGAGGCTCAGGCCACTTAACTGGGACGCTTTTTAGTTTTCAGGGCCCGGATGACAAACCAGGCATGACGCAGCACGGTAGATACTACACCGTAATGCTTGCACATGATGCGGAAACGTTCTTTTAGGGAAGCTTTGTGGTTGCGTGTAGTCATTCCTTCATTCAGGTAGTCAATAAGCACCAGATGGGTGTGGTGGAGTACCTGACTTTTCTTCATGATGCGGATGCACCAGTCAAAGTCTGCTGAAAAACGATAATGAAGGTTGTAGGGCTCTACAAGGTCACGTCGTGCGAAGAAAGCCTGGTGGCATACGAGCATGCCTTCCTTGAAACTTTTCCAGTTCAGATTTTCTGGAGGAGCCAAGCGGCGCATGTGCAGGAAGTGTCCTTCTTCGTCCACAATGGCTGTGTCACCATATAGCACATCCGGAAGTGTGGACTCTGTAATGGAGTGTACCATCAGCTGGAGAGTATCATCCTCATGCAGTTCGTCGCCTGCATTCAGGAAGCAAAGGTAATCACCGGTGGCCAGCTTGATTCCCTTGTTCATGGCATCATACAGTCCTTTATCCGGCTCACTGATTACGGTATGTATATGTTCCTTGTATTGTTCAATGATTTGTAAAGTTCTGTCCTTGGAACCTCCGTCCACGATGATGTATTCCACATTCTTGTAGGTCTGGGTGATGACACTCTGAATAGTGTCCTCCAGTACGGCTCCGGCATTATAAGTAACCGTGATGATGGAAAACTTCGGATGTAAATGATGAATGTTATGCATTTTTTCCGGTGATGTGGTTGTATATTTGAATGTATTGGCTGGCTACAGTTGCTTCAGAGTAGGTTGTCACAGCCTTGCGATAGGCTTCGGAGCTTAATGTTTCGTAGTCTCCCTCTGTCAGCGTCCAGCAAATGCCGTTGGCCAGGTCGTCAGCCGATTTATATTGGGCCACGTAGCCATTGTGTAAATGGTCAATCATTTGCGGAATACCTCCTACATTAAATCCTACACAAGGAATGCCACAGGCCATTGCCTCGACAATGGTATTTGGTAGGTTATCCTGCAAGGAAGGAGTGACGTAGAGGTCGACGGCATTGTATATATCTACCAGCTCTTTTTCATTGCTTACGTAATTCATGGGATAGATAGGGAAGGGGAAAAGTGATTTGCACTGTTCGGCCTGACTTCCTAATACCACTACTCCTAATTGCTGACTCAATTCCGGTTCCTGTTGAGCCAGCAGTTTGCATGCCTCAATCAGGTAGTCTATTCCTTTACGCTTATCCGTAATCTTCATGGAGCCGAACAAAAGAAGCTTCTTGTCGCAGGTAGATTCAGCTTCTCGCGTGCGAATTTCTTGGTACGTGGTTTGAACAGATTAGTATTAATCGCATTAGGAATGTTTGTAATGGTGTGTCCTTGCAGCAGGCTGCTTCTGCGTGCCATAGATTCCAGCCATCGGCTACAAGCTATAAACGTAATGGGAGCCGTAGCGTAGAGCTTTTGCTTTTTATGGAACGTCTTTTCCGACAAGTCATGATGATGAGGCTTCAGTAGAAGCGGACAGTCATGACATTGTGCAGTGTATTTCTCGCATTCTCCGGAATAATGGCAGATACCGGTGAAAGGCCACATGTCGTGCATGGTCCATACTACAGGTTTCCCGGAAGCAAGAATGCGCTGGATATCTTTCAAGGAAAGCATGCCTTGGTTAATCCAGTGCAGGTGAATCACATCTGCCTGACGGAACTCCGGTAAGGAGGTAATATCTGTACCCGTGTTGGCAATATCCATCGCAAAAAGGTTATGCCGTTTGAAGCCGTTGGCTGCCAGATGACAATTCGTTCCCATGTGAACTGCCAGATTCTGCGCCATGATTTCTTGAGGGCAACCACTGTCACCTGATCGGTTTGCTTGTTACGGACCAGCATCTTGGCTTTTATTCCGTTGTTCTTTAAAGCTTCCATCAGTCGGTTGGCTGCGATGGCAGCTCCTCCGATGCGTTCTGCGGTATTGATGATCAGTACTCTCATTAGTCTGTCGGCTTAATTTTATTGCAAAGGTACATTATTCTTTTTTGAAAGCATGCTACCGGTTAAATCTTTTTAGCAGGACTTCCGAAAGTTCACGGCTGTAATTTTCCAGGTTGTAGGTCGTTTCTGCAAGTTTTCTACCGTTTTCTCCCATTTTGAGGGCTTGTTCCGGATGGTCATGCAGATATTGTAAAGCCTTTTCCCATCCTGCCACATCACCGTAATCTACTAACATACCGGCTTGTTCCAGTTCCAGATTCATTTCAAATTTGGTGTTTCGGGTTGAAATGATTGGAAGCCGAGTGCCAGTGCCTCTACCAGCGTAGTTAGTCCGACAGTGTAAGGATAGTTAAGGCAGGAAATGACGACAACTTTTGAGCGAGCTACCTCCAGTGCTAACTGATACGGTATGATACCTTCTACTATGTGGATATGGATATTGTTTTTCCCTTGAAACCGGTTGGTGATTTCCTCATATTTCTGGTCACCGTTAGCTGGGGAAGTATAGAGGTCGAATTCCAGTCCGGTATGGCTGAAAGCTGGAGTAAGGTTGCCAGATCTCGATTTTCCTTTCCTGTAGAGATGAACTCTTTGTCTTTCGCCTCATTCCGCATGCGGTCGTAGAAGTCCAGATCGGCCCCCCAATGGATAAGGTACATGTCTTTTTCTTTTACCTTTCCAGTTTTCAGGGAATCGTCTATTAATGCCTTGCTGAAAAAGAACATACAGTCTATACCCTTATAGAAAAGGCGGGAAAGAAGATTTTTCAGCCAACCTTTGCTTTGGGGGACGGCTTGGTGATGCCAGACGGCTATTGGTTTACGGAACAGGCCGAGAGCTCGTAAGAATATGAGAAGTTCCAGTCCCCGGTAAGAGGTGCCATAAACTACATCATAATTTTCTTTACACCTCAGAATGGCGTGTAGGTTATACCACATCAGTTTCCAGCGTGAGGTGAAATGTTTGTATGGGTGAAGCACTGGGTCAATCCCGTTTTTAGGGAAGTGGGTAAGTCCGTATAGGATATGTCCAGGATGTGTATGCTCCTTCCATTCTTTTAGGGCAGAAGCAATAGGTCGGGTGTGGTAATAGTATATTTTCATGCGCCGAAGTCTCCTTTCAATGTACGTTTGATGCGTCGTATGGCCTTTGCCATGAATGAATTGGTGCGGGCATAGTAGCGGACATAGGCATTACGTGCCTGTATATTTTCTTCTATAGGGGAAATCTTTTTTACAGGAAGTCGCTCCATGTACAATTCGGATGCGTACAATCCTCCTCCGCCGCAGTTGGTACCGCTTCCATCGAATCCTTCGTTTTGCACCAGCGATTTCCCGACGTTAAGCGAGAGTATGCCTTTTAGAAAAAGTGAAGCATTCCAGCGAATGGCCCATGAATTATTTTTACCTTCAATTTGCCGGCGCAGCATACGGGTGTAACCATATTTGCCGTTAAAGTCGAAGGTATAGGTAAGCTTTCTGCTTTCCAGTTCTGTCAGCAGTGCCTTTCCGTCGGCATTGAAATGTTTCCAGGCGCGGTCCCAGGTACCCCAACCCCAGCTTCCGGTCCATTTAATGAGAAAAGTATCGGGCAGAGAGGGGTCATGAGTAAAATCACAGGCCTGGATATGACCTACCCGCTCTTCATCACGATAAGTTTCCAAGGCATCATTCATGAACTGCAGGAAATGAGGGGCCACGACGAGGTCGTCTTCCAGTACGATGACACGACCGTAACGGTTTATCTGGGTTGTCACTCCATCGATGATACTACGGGCGAGTCCCCAGTTTTCCGCACGTTCGGTAATGGTTATTTTCTTGAATCCTTGTATTGACCGGATAAAAGCGCGTACTTCTTTTACGGCAGCCTGTGATGTTTCGTCTTTTGCCGCATCCGAATAGATAAACAATTCGCTTTCGGCTGCCAGTTCATTTTTCAGTAGTGCCTGGATATTCCGGCGGACATGTTCCGGACGGTTATATACAAATAGCAGGATAGGTGCGTAGGTGTTCGTCATTTTATTTGAGGGATTTTACTAATTTAATGATTCGGTTTCCGAAGTGCTCCCAGTTGTTTTCATTCAGAAAGCTCCGATAGTCTTCAAGGGATATGGGAGTCGTTTTATAGCAGGCGACCGTTTTTTCTATATCCTCGTAGTCATGAAACGTGTAGACGTTCAGGCGCTTTTCACGTGCATAATCCTTAAATGAACCTACTTCTGGTCCGATAATCTTGCTTCCGAAAGAGAGTGAATCCATCAGAATTCCTGAACTCAGCACCGAATCAGGACAATAAGGGGCAAGCACAAACGCCGATTTCCGGATATAGTGTGCCAGTTCCTCGAATGAAGGGCTTTCACAGATAAAAGTGACGTTCGGGGGCGCTATCTGGCGTATCTCATTGGCTAATGAATTCGGTGAACATTTTCCAATAATACATACTTTGAGGTCTTGCGGATTGTTCTTCAGATAGGAAAGATATTCTAGTACTCCTTTATAGGGTGAGATGTTTCCCCAGATAAGTATGTCGTATTCCGGCATTTCTGCAGGTAGTGATTCCGGCAGACGGTTTTTGGTAGGATGATGAAGGAAATGTATCTTTCCGGCGGCATAGGGATAATGAGCCTCAATCATTTTCACACCTTCGGTGGCATGCGTCAGGATAAGGTCCGATTTTTGTGCGATGAAGCGGGTGAGGAATTTTTTCAATCGTGCATGGCCTCCAGCATGAGGCTTTTTGTTGTGTAATACCCATACTATTTTCCGTCCGCATAGTTTCAGCAGTATGACGAAGCAGACTGCCACAACAGACTGCAATGGTCCGTATTTGGAATCGGGAATACTTTCGAACCAGTTAAATATAAATACATCTCCCCACCGTTTGGGAGGCAGCAGGCTGAACAATGGGTTCTTGTGTGGCGGATTGACCACTTGGGATACATTTTCCTGCTCTAATGCAGCTACAAAATCACGGATATAAGGATTGGCCTTCTGGTGAGGAAGGATGCGCAAACGTGGAAAAACGGTGAAGCGAATCATATTCTTACGATTTTAACAGATGATGAATTGGCTGCAGTCGCGAATGAAATACAATGGTGTGAAAAATGACTTGATACATGATTGCAGCGGGTTGTGATAGGGATAAAGCTGTTTACGGTTGTGGCAGCAGAGCATACAACTTTGCAGAATGCCCCATAAATTCCCTTTTTTCATGCAACGTATAATTTTTGCAGCTGCATAGTCTGTAAAGGGGTAATCGCTTAGAGCCATGAAATAACGTTGGGTAATTTTGCGCTTATCCTTATTGCTTAGGGTTTGTACTGCGGATACCAATCCTTTCAGCAAGCTGTAGTGGCTGCTGCTCAGATAAGAAGTGGCTTGGGGATGACGGCGCCAGTACACCAATGCTTCATTTATGAATCTTATAGGTCCGCAGGTCACGGCTGCCAGCATCAACAGTGAATCGTAGGATATACGATGTTCCTTTTCCACAGCTTCCATGAAGCGCGGAAGGATGGTGCGACTGAAAAAGCATTCATGACCGGGCACATAGGGTTTCATCAATAGGAAAAGCGGGTTATAAAGCACGTTGGATGCATTTTTCATTCCCAGGGAGTGTGTGATGTCTGTTGTGAAGAGCTGGGAATTGTGGAATAACAGGCTGTAGCCTTCGACGTGTTTCATCAGTACCTCAATCTTGTCGGTACGCCAAATGTCATCCTGGTCGGTCGAGGCAATGTATTCTCCTGTAGCCCGGGTGAAAGCGGTTGAGAAATTATAGTTGAAGCCCAGTGACTGTTCGTTCACAAACAGCTTTACGCGGGAATCCTTCTGCTGGTATTCGCGGACAATTTCAACTGTACGATCGGTAGAACGGTCATCCTGGATAATCAGTTCGTAAACGGGGCAGGTTTGGTTCAGGATGGATTCAATCTGTTCCCGGAGATATTTCTCTCCGTTATAGGTACACATTACTACCGAAACTTTTACCTGTGGCGTAAGGGCTTCTTTCATAAAAGGTTTTATTTGTAATTTCTATCTGCAAAAGTAATAAAGATAGATAAACTTATCTTATTTTTTTCTTGTCTTCTTCAGCAGATAGCTGAGGCTTTCCTTGAAGGTTTCTGAACCGCATATCCACATCAGTCCTCCATAGAGTATGGCTGTAACGGTTATCTTGGTAAGGATGAGCAGATAGATGTCAGTTATATGCCCAGTGATAAAGTAGGCCGCAGCTATGGCAAGTAGAGCTATACCAGCATACGGAACTACATCTTTTAGTGCGGCCCATAGAGAAAGTTTTATCTCACGGAACACAAAATAATGCCATACAAACAGCCATCCGATATTAATAGCCACATAGACTGTCAGCATGTTTTTCAGTCCGTACGGGCTGAGTATCAGCATGGCAATCAATTGCAGGATGCCCAATGTGATGGTATTCCACATGAAGATATTGGATTTCCCTTTGCTGATAATAAGGTTTGAATAGAGGGCTGTAATGGGGATAAATGCGCCACCTATTGCAAGTATTTGCAGGATATGTGCGCTTGGTAGCCATTTGGCTGTGATGGTAATCGTAATCAGTTCTGGAGCGATGAACGATAATCCCAACATGGAAGGAAAAGCAATGAAGGCTGTGAATCGGAGCATTTTGCGGAAAACGCGCTGCTGGCGTGTCTGGTCGCTTCCTACCTGATTGAACATGGGCTGTGCCACACTGCCTACCATGCTGCTGATAAGGAGTCGCCCATGTAGTTCCATTTGTTGGCTTGGTTAAATTGTCCAACTTCTTTTTCGGAATAGTATTTCCCTAAAATGATGGAAAACAAGTTATTGTTGATATGATTGAAGATATTGGTTATCATCAGTTTGGCACTGAAGTTTACCATCCCTTTCAGAGGTTTGAAACTGAATTTCAGGGTGGGTCTCCAGGGTGAAAAACTCCACAGGCAGATGTTCAGGACGCTGATGTAGACAATGCTTTGTGTTGCAATGCTCCAGTAAGAACATCCCAAGCAGGCCATAATGATTCCTACGATGCCTGAAACGGCTAGTCCGCTGATGCTGGCAATGGTTTTTTGTTTGACCATCAGGTTGCGGAACAAATAAGCGTTCTGTGAAATGCCCAGGCTGGAAATAACAAAGCCTAAAAAAGCATATCGAGCCAGAGGAATCAGATTTTCATTGTCGTAGAAATCGGCTATCAGTGGGGCACAGAAAAACAAGATGAGGTAGAGTGTGACACTTATGGCGCTGCTGAACCAGAATACAGCGTTGTAATCTTCGTGGCGGATTTCTTTCTTGTTGGCAAGTGCCGAAGTGAATCCGCTTTCCTGAAGAGATGCTGCAATGAGAGAAAAGATACTCAGCATACCTATCATACCGTAATCGGTATCATTCAGAATGCGTGAAGTCACGATTCCGAATATCAGGTTCAAGAGCTGCATAGCACCGTTATTGATGCCACTCCAAAACAAGCCTTTCGCCGTTTTTTCTTTAAGTGACTCTGCCATATTTGAGGATTGTGTGGAGTTTATGAGGAAAAGAAAATTGAGAATGGCGGGATTCTCTTATCCGCTCATTCTCAATTTCTTTAATTATTTAAAGTAGATTATTTTACTTCGCTTCCTGGTTTTACTTCGTTCAAAGTAGTGGTAACGGACAATGAACCGTCAAAGTTTTCTGCGCTGAGAATCATACCTTCGCTCACCAGGCCGTTTTTGAACTGACGAGGAGCTAAGTTGGCGATAAACAGCACTTGCTTGCCTACCAAGTCTTCCGGTTTGTAATGCTGAGCAATACCGCTGACAATGGTACGGTTTTCCAGTCCGTCGGCAATCTTGAATTTCAGCAGCTTCTTCATCTTAGGTACATTTTCGCATTCCAATACAGTACCTACACGGATGTCGAGTTTCTCAAATTCTTCGAAAGCAATGGTCGGTTTAATCGGATTAGCCTTGTAATTGGCTGCTTCGTTGGCCTTCTTGGTAGCCAGCAATTTATCTACCTGTGCCTGAATAACGTCGTCTTCAATCTTTTCGAACAACAGTTCAGGCTTGTTCAGCTGATGGCCTTCTGCCAGTAAGTCTGTACGTCCCAGTTGTTCCCAGTCGAAGCTTTCCATGTTCAGCATCTTGCGCAGTTTTTCAGAACTGAACGGCAGGAACGGTTCAAAAGCAATAGCCAGGTTGCAACCAACTGCAATGAAATGTTCAGGATGGTAGCACACGTGCCATGTCGGTCTTAGCCAGTTTCCATGGTTCTGTATCTGCCAGGTATTTGTTTCCGATGCGGGCCAGGTTCATGGCTTCTTTTTGCGCATCGCGGAATTTGAACACGTTCAATAGTTTTTCTACTTCTTCTTTTACGTCGGCAAATTCCTTCAGTGTTTCACGGTCGTAGTCGTTCAATTCACCGCAAGCCGGAACCTTTCCATTGAAATATTTGTGAGTCAGCACCAATGCACGGTTTACGAAGTTACCGTATACGGCTACCAGTTCGTTGTTGTTACGAGCCTGGAAATCTTTCCAAGTAAAGTCGTTGTCCTTTGTCTCCGGTGCGTTGGCAGTCAGCACGTAGCGCAATACATCCTGCTTGCCAGGGAAATCCTGCAGGTACTCGTGCAACCATACTGCCCAGTTGCGTGAAGTTGAAATCTTGTCACCTTCCAGGTTCAGGAACTCGTTAGAAGGTACGTTGTCCGGAAGAATGTAGCTTCCTTCTGCCTTCAACATGGCCGGGAATACGATACAGTGGAACACGATGTTATCTTTTCCAATGAAATGAATCAGGCGTGTTTCAGGGTCTTTCCACCATTTCTCCCATGAATCGGGCAACAGTTCTTTTGTGTTAGAGATATAGCCGATAGGTGCATCGAACCATACATACAATACTTTTCCTTCTGCACCTTCTACCGGAACCGGAATACCCCAGTCAAGGTCGCGGCTCACGGCACGAGGCTGCAGCCCCATATCCAGCCAACTCTTGCACTGTCCGTATACATTCGGACGCCATTCCTTGTGATCTTCCAGAATCCATTTGCGCAACCAGCCTTCGTGTTTGTCAAGTGGCAAATACCAGTGTTTGGTTTCCTTCATGACAGGCTGGCTTCCGCTGATGGCACTTTTCGGGTTTATCAGTTCTGTAGGAGAAAGTGTACTTCCACATTTCTCGCACTGGTCGCCGTAAGCACCTTCTGCATGGCAGCGAGGGCATTCTCCCGTGATGTAACGGTCAGCTAAGAATGTGTGAGCTTCCTCGTCATAATATTGCATGGAAGTTTTTTCGATAAACTCATGCTTGTCATACAATTTACGGAAAAAGTCAGATGCTAACTGATGGTGAGTGGGTGAAGAGGTACGTCCGTACACATCGAATGAGATACCGAACTCTTTGAAAGAATCCTTGATGAGGGTATGATAACGGTCTACGATATCTTGTGGAGTTACGCCTTCTTTTTTGGCGCGGATAGTGATGGGCACTCCATGCTCATCCGAACCTCCGATAAAGAGCACGTCTTCTTTTTTCAGGCGCAGATAGCGCACGTAAATATCGGCCGGCACATAAACCCCTGCCAGATGGCCGATATGGACCGGACCGTTTGCGTATGGCAGAGCCGATGTAACGGTCGTTCGTTTAAAGTTCTTTTCCATATACGTATATAGTTTATTCTAAGTTGCAACCTTACGATGTGCAAAGATACGATTTATTTGGAAATTATTCTTTTTTGAGGCGTGCGAAGCGAATTTTTCGGGATGCGATAAAGCATAAAGTAAAATCTCTTGGAATAAAGTTACTTTTATTGGAGAGATTTTTATGTTTTCCATGAGGGAAACATAGGTTTCTCAATGCGGAACCGTATGTTTCTGGTTCGGAAAACGTAGGTTTCTCTGTGGGGAAACGTAGAAAATATAAAGGGATTCTTCAAAATGGGCAGAAATGTTCTATGTTTCATGTTCGTAAGCATGTTCCGTTTATTTCCGAATCTTATTAATAGATATTTTTAAGACTTAAAAATCAGTCTTTAAAAGTGATGAAGAGAAGAAAAATGCATATTTTTGTATTCGAAACTAAAATCCTTAAATAAATAGTATGAGAAAAATCGCTGGTTTTATTTGTTCATGGTTTAGCGTTTTCTTAATCAATATAGATTATAATTTTTAGTATGAGTGCCGTTGATTTCTGCAGAAACGGTTATTTCTTAAGATAAATATGTAAACTTTAAATTTGATACAATGAGACATTTGATTCTATGTAGTGTGATGTGGTTGTGTGGCTGATGATGCCGTAGGCCAGAATGTGCCACAAGTGATTCCTGCCTTGCAGCAGTGGAAATCGGCAAAAGGAAAACTGGTACTTCCCGAAAAGGGAAAGGTGATTATCTCCCGGATGAGGCGAAGGAGCTGAAGGAGGGAGCTGAAATCCTGGTACAGGACCTGAAGGATATGTTTGGCTTGGGATTAGTCGTGTCGTAACGGGGAAAAAGGGAAAAAAGGAGCGGTCTGCCTGGCATTAGGCAAGCCGGACAAGACGCTGGGCGAAGAAGGATACCGGATGGATGTCCGGAGTGAGGTCACGATTGAGGCTCCTACTTCTAAAGGTGTTTTCTGGGGGACGCGTACCTTGCTCCAGATGATTCATAACCAGCCGGAAGGACTGATGAAAGGTCGGGCTACGGACTTCCCGCTCTATCCGAACCGGGGATTCATGATTGACGTGGCCCGCAAGTTCTTTACGATGGATTTTCTGCGTGACTATGTGAAGATTCTTTCGTTCTACAAGCTGAATGAGTTGCAGGTGCATCTGAATGACAACGGTTTCGTGCAGTTTTTCGGAAACGACTGGAACAAGACCTATGCGGCTTTCCGTCTGGAAAGCGAACGCTTCCCGGGGCTGACGGCGAAGGACGGTTCCTATACGAAGGAAGAGTTCCGCGACTTCCAGCTCATGGCCGCCCGCTATGGCATTAATGTGATTCCGGAAATCGACGTGCCGGCTCATTCATTGTCCTTCACGCACTATAATCCGCGTCTGGCGGCCGATAAAAAGGAATACGGAATGGACCATCTGGACTTGTACAAGCAGGAGGTTTATGATTTTGTCGATACATTGTTCGATGAATATCTCTCGGGCGAGAACCCGGTGTTTGTAGGTCCGGAAGTGCACATCGGTACCGACGAATATAACCGGAAAGAGTCGGAACAGTTCCGTCATTTTACGAATCATTATCTGGATTTTGTTTCAAAATATGGCAAGACTCCGCGTTTGTGGGGAAGCTTGAATGTCATGAAAGGCAATACGCCTGTCGATTTGAAAGGCAAGGTGGTGAGTGCATGGAACTATGACTGGATGGATGTGCAGACCTGTCTGGATGCAGGTGCCAAGGTGGTGAACTTGTGTGACGGATTGTTGTATCTGGTTCCTGCCGCTCATTATTATTATGACTATCTGAATTACCAGTGGCTGTATGAAAACTGGATGCCGGAGATGATGCGTCCGGAAGACCCGAAGATGACCGTCCGCGTCCGCCATCCCAATTTCCTGGGAGCGATGCTGGCTGTGTGGAACGACCATGTGGCAACGGCATCAGCCAGCAGGATGTGCATTGCCGTACTTTCCCGGGATTGCAGATGGTGTGCGAGAAGATGTGGAAAGGAGAGAATAAGGATAAAGTGCCTTTCGAGCAGTTCATGCACTCTGTGCCACTACTCCTGAAGCTCCCGGCGTGAACCTGCTGGCAAAAGTGGACAAGCGTACGGAGCTGACCGAAACGGGCAAGGAAGTGACATTGTCGGGAACGGAAGCGGTCACTACGGAGGTGGACGAAATCGGTTATCCTTATGCGGTGGAGTTCGAGCTGTGTCCGGATTCAGCACCTAATATTGATGCGATACTGTTCAAAGGCCCGCATTCGGAGTTTGTATCCAACTGGCAGAATACCGGAAAGTTTGCTTTCCGTCGTGACGGCTATGAGTTCGTGTTCCATTCTTATCGTCTGCCTGCCGGACAATGGACGAAAATACGTATCGAGGGAGACGCGAAAGGCACTTCCCTGTTTGTCGACGGGCAGCTTCAGGAAAGACTGGAAGGCCGTGTAAGCGAGCATTATAACGAAGTGCATAAACGGAAAGACCGCATCTGGTATCAGGAAACCTTGATTTTCCCGTTGAAACAGTTGGGAGATGCCAGGATGGGATTTAAGGGAAAGGTAAGAAATTTAATATGTATACCTCTTTAATATTATAAATGCCATGATGAAATTCTATCGTTTTTTGATGGTTCTGGGGCTTCTGGTATGGATGGCTCAGAATGTATCTTCGCAGAGCAGATACGATAAAGACAAGCTTTATAATCTGTACCCGGCAAAGGTCTCAGATAAGGTGCTGGGCTATGATGCGGGGGCGTCCGTGATATTGAAGTCATTGAGCCGTGATGACCGGAAACAGCAATGGAACATCAACGAGTTGTCGGGAAGTTTCCGGCTGGTGAATGTGTTTGAAGACAAGGCGTTAAGGGCAGATGTGGACCATAAGACACCGATGATGGCAGAGGTGAACGGAAGCGACGAGGCACAGTTGTGGAGCATACAGGATGCAAAGAATGGAGTAAGACTTGTTCCGGCCAACACTCCGTCGCTCATGCTGGTATGCCAGAAAGACGGCCGTCTGAAGCTGATGGACAGAAAGGCAGCCGAGGCTATGGAAGCATCTTTGTTCCAGATACGGGTGAGTGAGGTGCCTATGCCTGCGGGAACCGGCATGGCCGCACGTGAAAAAGTGTACTGGGAAGATGAAACCCGCTTCGAAGAGAATAAGGAGGTGGGACATGCCACGTATATGCCCTATCCTTCCGAAAAAGAAATGCTGGCGGACAAGGCTTTCTATGACCGTCCGTGGGAAGAAGTGCATAACCCGGCTTACATGCTGCTGAACGGTACATGGGCTTTCCATTGGGTGTCAGAACCCTCACAACGGCCGTTGGATTTCTATAAGGAAGATTTTGATACTTCGGGATGGGACAGCATTCCTGTGCCCTCTAACTGGGAAATGCAGGGCTACGACCGTCCGATTTATGCTAATGTAGAATTTCCGCATGCCAACACGCCGCCTTATATTCAGGCACGTAAAGGTTTTAACGATGGCGGAAAGAACTATGGTATCAATCCGGTAGGTTCGTATGTACGTACGTTTAATTTGCCGGAAGGCTGGGATGGAAAACGTACTTTCATTCATTTCGGTGGTATTTACAGTGCAGCTTTTGTGTATCTCAACGGAAAATATGTGGGCTATTCACAAGGAGCAAACAATGTAGCTGAGTTTGATGTGACTAAGTACCTGAAACCGGGCGAAAATCGTCTGGCTGTGCAGGTGTTCCGCTGGTGTGACGGTTCTTATCTGGAATGTCAGGACATGTTCCGCATGAGTGGTATCTTCCGTGATGTCTATCTGTATAATGTACCGAAAGTCAGCGTGCGCGACCATTACATTACTTGTCTATTGGATAAAGACAAGAACTATAAAAGTGGAACCATGAATGTGAAGTTGTCTTTGGATAACCGTGACAAGCTGAAGGGTACCAAGAATCTGCTGGTGCGTCTGTTAGATCCGGAAGGCCGTAAGGTAGCCGAATCGGAAGTAGCTGTGAAATACGCTCCTTCTTCTCCGGTAAGTACGGTTAATGTGTCATTCGATTTGACAGATTTGTCTTTGTGGACTGCTGAAACTCCTACCTTGTATACTGTGCAAGTGATACAGCGTCAGGGAGGAAAGGACGAAATGGCCTTTTCTACGAAATACGGTTTCCGTGATATAGAGGTGAAGGGCTCGTTGCTTTATCTGAATGGCAAGCGGGTATTCTTTAAGGGAACCAACCGGCATGATACGCATCCGATGTACGGACGGGCTGTGACGACGGAGTCCATGTTGTGGGATGTGCTGACCATGAAGCGGAACAATATTAATACGATTCGTACGTCGCATTATCCGAATGCCGCTAAAATGTATGCTATGTTTGACTACTATGGTTTGTACACAATGGATGAGGCTGACCTGGAAGACCATGCCAACCAGTCTATTAGTGACATGCCTTCCTGGATACCTTCATTCGTGGATCGTATTGACCGCATGGTGCTGAGAGACCGCAATCATCCGAGTGTGATTTTCTGGAGCTTGGGTAATGAAGCCGGAGGAGGAGCCAACTTCCGTGATTGTTATGACGCAGCTAAAAAGCTGGATAGCCGTCCGATACATTATGAAGGAACACGCGATGGAAAGTCATACGGTGGTAACCGCTTCAGTGATTTCTACTCCAAGATGTATCCGAGCATGGACTGGATGGATGAGCATGTAAGTGCGTTTGAAAAACCACTCTTCGTATGTGAATATGCGCATGCCATGGGAAATGCCATCGGTAACTTGAAAGAATATTGGGAAAGTATTGAAGGTAGTACGGCTACTATCGGTGGAGCTATTTGGGACTGGGTAGACCAGGCTATTTATGAACCGCATGAAATAAAGAAAGGTATTTACCGCCTGCATACAGGATATGACTTCCCTGGCCCGCATCAGGGTAACTTCTGTTCCAACGGTATTGTGCCGGCTACACGTGAGGAATCTCCGAAGCTGAAAGAGGTGAAAGCCATTTATCAGTATGTAGCCTTTAAGTGTGTAGGTACGGATGCTTCTCATAATCTGGTCAATGTGCAGGTACGTAACAAATATGCGTTCTTGTCATTGAAGGGGTTCGATTTGAAATGGGAAAGCGTGAAGAATGGAGTGATTGTGGGAGTTGACAGCTTGAAACTGGAAAATATCCTTCCGGGGGATTCTGCAGTATTGAATCTGAAACTGTCAGGAGTAAATTTGGCAGATGCAAGAAGGCTGGTGATGAAGTGATGGTCAATTTGCATGTACGTATGTTAGCATCTGCTGTATGGGCAGAAGCTGGACATGAAGTAGCTGCTTGCCAGTTTGAATTGCAGAAGAGAGCCGATTTACCACAACTGACGTTTAAGAAGAAGAAAAATGAATGGACCATTCAGGAAACCGATAAACTGTTGATGCTTTATAACAAGCACCTCCGTGCAGCTTTTGATAAAGCTACCGGACAGATGGTACAATTGAACATGGCTGGAAAGGAAATCATCAGTCATAATGGCGGTTTCTTGTATGATAACCACCGCTGGATTGAGAATGACTTGTTTAAGGAAGTTGCTAACGGGCTGGATGCAGCCGGTACGTGTGAGGTAAGTGTGGATAAAGGAATTGTACAGGTAAGCACCTCTCGTGGCGGTTCTTTGTGTGCAACCAACATTGTGTACACATTTATGCCGAATGGAGTAATGGATATGGATGTACGTTTCTCTCCTCAGACTGCGAACTTACGTCGCTGTGGATTGGTTTGCCTGCTGGATTCTACTTTGACTCAGGTAGACTATTATGCACATGGTCCTTGGGAAAACTATGTCGACCGTAAGGATGCATGTCCTGTGGGACGTTACACGCTGGATGCAAATGATACCGGCAAGTATGTGAAACCTCAGTCTATGGGTAACCGGGAAGGTTTGCGTAGCATGGATTTGAAGGATGCTTCAGGAAAGGGTATCCGTATCCAGACACAGGGTAATGTTTCTTTCTCTGCTTTGCGTTATACGGATGAAGATTTGATGAATACCAAACATACTTGGGAATTGCAACCGCGTCCATACGTAGTGCTTCACCTGGATGCAGCTTTGCGTGGAATAGGAAACGCAAGTTGTGGTCCGGAAACCATGCTGAAGTACCAGATTCCGCAGAAACCGATGAGCTATAAGCTTCGTATATCTGCTTTGTAAGAATAGAATAACCTAAGTAGACTTATGAATAAATTTTATCCCGTTGCCGGTATGGTTGCTTTATCGGCCGTAACTACAGCCTGTCAGCAAGCTGACAAGCAGGAAAAGAAGCAATACAATATTGTGTACATCATGACCGATGACCATACGGCACAGATGATGAGCTGTTATGATACGCGCTACATGGAAACTCCCAACTTGGATCGCATAGCCAATGAGGGAGTGCGCTTTACGAACAGTTTTGTGGCAAACTCGTTGAGTGGTCCCAGCCGTGCCTGTATGATTACAGGCAAGCATTCTTGTGGCAATAAGTTCTATGATAATACTACTTGTGTATTCGACAGTGCACAGCAAACCTTCCCGAAACTGTTGCAGAAGGCTGGTTATCAGACGGCGATTATCGGAAAATGGCATCTGGAAAGTCTGCCTTCAGGGTTTGATTACTGGCAGATTGTGCCGGGACAGGGGGATTACTATAATCCGAACTTCATTACGCAACAGAATGATACCATTCAGAAGCACGGTTACATAACCAACATCATTACCGATGATGCCATCGACTGGATGGAACACAAGCGTGATGACAAGAAACCGTTCTGCTTGTTCATTCATCATAAGGCTATCCATCGCAACTGGATGGCAGATACTTGTAATCTGGCTTTGTATGAAGACAAGACCTTCCCTTTGCCGGATAACTTCTTTGATGACTATGAGGGACGTGAAGCGGCGGCTGCTCAGGAAATGAGCATCGTGAAGGACATGGATATGATTTATGACTTGAAGATGCTTCGTCCGGACAAGAACTCTCGTTTGAAGACATTGTATGAAAGTTTCCTTGGCCGAATGGATACCGCTCAGCGTGCAGCATGGGAGAAGTTCTATGGTCCTATCATCGAAGATTTCTATAAGAAAAATCCTCAAGGAAAGGATTTGGCCAACTGGAAATTCCAGCGTTACATGCGTGACTATATGAAGACAGTGAAGTCGTTGGATGACAATGTGGGTCGCGTATTGGACTATCTGGAGGAAAAAGGATTATTGGAGAATACGCTGGTAGTGTATACTTCCGACCAGGGATTCTATATGGGAGAACATGGTTGGTTCGACAAGCGTTTCATGTATGAAGAATCCATGCGTACTCCGCTGATTATGCGTTTGCCGGATGGCTTCACTCGTCGGGGAGACATTACTGAAATGGTACAGAACATTGACTATGGACCTACTTTCCTGGATTTGGCAGGAGTAGAAATTCCGTCTGATATGCACGGAGTATCTTTGTTACCGTTGCTGAAAGGTGAACACCCGAAAGACTGGCGCAAGGCTTTGTACTATCATTTCTATGAATACCCGGCAGAGCACATGGTGAAACGCCATTATGGAGTGCGTACAGACCGTTATAAACTGATTCATTTCTATAATGACATTGATACATGGGAATTGTACGACTTGCAGGCAGACCCGCACGAAATGCATAATCTGTATGGACAGAAGGAGTATGAGGCAGTGGTTGACGAGTTGAAGGCAGAAATGCTGAAACTGCAGGAACAATATGATGACCCCGTACGTTTCTCGCTGGAACGGGATAAGGAATAATCTGTAAGGAAATAGTTATAAAATGGAAAATGTCCGGATGGCTTTAGTGAGCGGTCCGGACATTTTTGTGGTATGCTATAGGAATTTAGCTTCATTCTCAGCAGCTATTTTCTTAATTGCTTGTTGCGAGGCGATGAAACCGCCTCCGAGTACACGGTTCCCTTCGTAGAACACTGCCGACTGGCCGGGAGTGATAGCAGAAGCCTCTTGCTCAAACCGGACTAATAGTTGCCCGTTGTCCAGCAGAATTGCACGGCAGGGAATTGAGCGGCTGCGGTAGCGGATACGTACTGAAAGCTCCTTGCAGTTGAGTAACTCTTCCAGGCTGGCTACGTTATAGTCTTCCACTAACATGTAGTAAGTTTTGAGCTGGTCGGCATCTCCTAACATGACCGTATTCTTGACCGGATTGATTTTTAGCACATACGCCGGTTTACCCAAAGCAATCTCCAGGCCTTTTCGCTGGCCGATGGTGTAGTAGGCAAACCCCTTGTGCTGTCCCAGTTTCAGGCCTTTGTTGTCCACAAACCATCCCGGACCAATTCTCTCATCAATATCGGGACAATGCTCTTTCAGGAATTCCCTGTAATCTTTTTCAATGAAGCAGATTTCCATGCTTTCTCCTCCGCGTGCTTTGGCTTCAAAACCTTTGGATGCCAGGTAATCGCGTACACTGGCTTTGGTCATTCCTCCTAAGGGAAACATCATACGTTTCAGAATTTCTTGTGGAAGTTTCCACAGAAAGTACGATTGGTCCTTCAGCGGGTCGTCTCCGGTCAGGATGTAACGGTAACCGTTAAGGTCTTTCAGTTGGCAGTAATGCCCTGTAGCAATCCAGCACAGTTACACTTGTCTGCCCATTCACACAGAATCCGTTCCTTAAATAAAGGGTTGCACATGACACAGGGGTTGGGAGTGCGTCCACGCATATATTCGTCGATGAAATACTGTACGATGACTTGCCGGAACTCCGTACGGACATCGGCCACGTGGTGTTCGATACCTAAACGTGCCGCCAGCTCCTGGGCTTCTATGACTTCATTGGGCTGGTCATCCCCGGGAGTGAAATGAGAGGCTACGTCCCAGGTACGCATCGTGACACCTACTACCTCATATCCTTGTTCCTGAAGCATGATGCAGGCAGCCGAACTGTCTATCCCGCCACTCATGCCAACCAGTACCCGTTTTTCTCTTTCTTTCATGTAAACAAGTTTTTATGTTAGAAGAATAATTCCGGCTGACGGCGGGCGCTGAACTTCTCGTGAAGGATGGCAGCAAACGGGGTACTGAACTCGCGGGCTTCGTTCGGGCAGCATTTCACGCAGGCGCAGCATTTGATGCACTTGTGAATATCTGTTTCAATGGAGCTCTGGTCTTCACTGAAATGGATGGCATGTGTGGGGCAGACTTCAATACATTCTCCACAAGCAAAACAACCGTCCGTGCAAGTCGGGCAGGCGGGGGCACCGGGTGTCAGTTGTTTGTAGGGGAAATTTCCTTTTATCGTTAATTCAGTGATAGGGTTTCCAGCCGCTTGCAACTTTTCCCATTTTTCCAGACTGCTTTTTCCAAACTCACGGGCCTGTTGTAAATCGTCTGTATCCGGACGTCCGGCAGCAATAGGAAGTTCCGGTGTACTAAAACTATGTTCCCCGATGAACGCACCTGCAGTGAGAGGTACAAAACCGAGTTGTACAGCGGTGTCACGGAGTTCCAGTAAGGCATCCTCGTAATCACGGTTGCCATATACCACGACAAGGATGGCGGGTGAGCCGTTGCCTTTGAGTCGTTGCAGGCGCTGGAGTGCCGTAGCGGCTACACGGCCGCCGTATACCGGAACGGCGATGACGCACAGTTCTCCGTTCATCTCGATAGGGAGGTTTGTTCATCCAGCGTCAGGTCTGTTTCCATTCTTCTTCCCATGCCGATACCTTCTCCGATAGCTCGTGCAATCTTGGCCGAGGTCTGTGTGGGTGAGAAGAATATCAGACGGGTACCATTGAGTTGGGTTGTTGCTGATGTCATAAGCTTATTCTAATAGTTTTTGTAGTAGACAAAAATACAATATATAAACGAAAATCGGGATTCTTCATCGGGGATTCTTCTTTTATTCGTACTTTTGTGGTCATACTTTTAAAGAATTTATGGAAGAACAATTTGACATACGCGATTATAAACCAACCGGAAAAGAGCGTGATTTTGAGAATGCTCTTCGTCCGCTTCAGTTCGAAGATTTCAGCGGACAAGACAAGGTGGTGGATAACCTGCGCATCTTTGTAAAAGCGGCGAGACTTCGTGCAGAAGCGCTTGACCATGTCTTGTTGCATGGCCCTCCCGGATTAGGAAAGACCACACTGAGCAACATTATTGCCAATGAATTAGGGGTGGGATTTAAAGTGACTTCAGGACCGGTGCTCGACAAACCAGGTGATTTGGCCGGAGTACTGACCAGCTTGGAGCCGAACGATGTGCTGTTTATTGATGAGATTCACCGTCTGAGTCCGGTAGTGGAAGAATACCTCTATTCTGCCATGGAAGACTATCGCATCGACATCATGATTGACAAGGGACCTTCTGCCCGTAGCATACAGATTGACCTGAATCCGTTTACGTTGGTGGGAGCCACTACACGCAGTGGTTTGCTTACAGCCCCGCTTCGTGCCCGCTTCGGCATCAACCTGCACCTGGAGTATTATGATGATTCAGTACTTTCACGCATCATCCTTCGCTCCGCACGCATCTTGGATGTGCCGTGTGATGCAGATGCTGCAGGAGAGATAGCTTCCCGTAGCCGTGGTACCCCCCGTATAGCCAATGCCTTGTTGCGACGTGTGCGCGACTTTGCACAGGTAAAAGGCTCGGGAAGAATTGATTTGGAGATTGCCCGTTTTGCACTGGAGGCTCTGAACATTGACCAGTATGGTCTGGATGAGATAGACAACAAGATTCTGTGCACGATTATAGACAAGTTCAAGGGAGGCCCCGTGGGACTGACCACTATTGCTACAGCTTTGGGTGAAGACCCGGGCACGCTGGAAGAAGTGTACGAACCCTTCTTGATAAAAGAAGGCTTCCTGAAGCGTACCCCCAGAGGACGTGAGGTGACAGAGCTGGCATATAAACATTTAGGAAAAAGTAAATACAATAGCGAAAGAACGCTGTTTGATTGATAAACATTATGGCCGGAATAAAATCTTTGGCAAAGGATACTGCCATTTATGGACTGAGCAGTATCGTAGGACGTTTTTTGAATTATTTGTTGGTTCCTCTCTACACGGCAGTACTTCCTGCTGCTTCTGGAGGATATGGGGTAGTGTCGAATGTATATGCCTATACAGCACTGATTTTAGTGTTGCTGACCTTTGGTATGGAAACGGGATTTTTCCGTTTTGCCAATAAGTCGGACGAGGATGCGCAGAAGGTATATGCCAATTCACTGTTGTTTGTGGGAGGGCTCTCGCTGCTGTTTGTGGTGCTGTGTATGGCTTTTTTACATCCACTTTCAGCCTTGTTGGAGTATCCGGACCATCCCGACTATATTGCCATGATGGTGTGTGTGGTGGCCCTCGATTCCTTCCAATGTATACCTTTTGCCTACCTGCGTTACAAGAAACGGCCTGTCAAGTTTGCGGCCATCAAGTTGCTGAACATCCTAGGAAACATCTTGTTGAATCTGTTCTTCCTGTTAGTTTGTCCGTGGCTCGATGTCCATGCGCACGAAACTGTCAGCTGGTTCTATAACCCCGATTATCTGGTGGGATATATTTTCGTGTCCAACCTGATTATGTCGGCTTTGCAGATGTTCTTCTTCATACCCGAGCTGCGCGGTGTGTCCTACCGCATGGACAAGGTACTGATGAAGCGCATGATCAACTATTCTTTTCCGATTCTGATATTTGGACTGGTTGGTATCCTCAATCAGACGGTCGACAAGATGATTTACCCCTATCTGTTCGATGACCGTTCGGAAGGACTGGTACAATTGGGTATTTACAGTGCCACCAGTAAGGTTGCTTTAGTCATGGCTATGTTTACCCAGCTTTCCGTTATGCATACGAGCCTTTTGTCTTCGGTAAGAATAAAGATGCCGACAGCAAGAAGATGTATTCTTCTGCCATGAAGTACTTCTTTATCTTTTCTCTTTTAGCATTCTTGGCAGTGATGGGCTACATGGACATTCTGAAGTACATGGTAGCCTCCGACTACTGGGAAGGACTGAGCGTAGTAGCCATCGTGATGCTGGCCGAGATAATTAAAGGTATCTATTTCAACCTTTCTTTCTGGTATAAGCTGACGGATGAAACCTATTGGGGAGCTTACTTCTCTCTTATCGGATGTGCCGTGATTTTAGGCCTGAACATCTGGTTGGTACCTACTTATGGTTATGTAGCTTCGGCTTGGGCATCTGTAGCCGGATATGGCGTGATTACCCTGTTGTCTTATTTCATCGGACAGAAAAAATACCCTGTGGCTTATCCGTTGAAGCGGATGACTGCCTATCTGATTTTGGCGTTGGTGCTTTATGTTTTGTCACAAGAAACACCTATCGCAACCTTTGGTTACGTTTAAGTTACCGCACCTTATTAATATTGGTTTTTGTAGCATTTATTATCAAAAAAAGATTTACCTTTAAGGAGTCTTCCATTTGTCAACCGTTTCTTTAAATAAGAAATGTGGGGTGGGGCATATAGGCTGAATTGTAATTTATAAATCGGATAAGTATGGAACTAGGGAACAAGAGGAAATTCCTCCTTCGTAAATTCTTCAATGAGTATCTGGACTTGAACCGGAGCAAGGAAGATGAACAGCTGACGGTAGATGCCATCCGCAGTGGGGTAGAGTTTAAAGGGACCAATCTTTGGGTCTTGATTTTTGCTACCTTTATTGCTTCACTGGGACTGAATGTCAATTCTACGGCGGTAATCATCGGTGCCATGTTGATTTCTCCTTTGATGGGACCTATCATGGGAGTGGGACTTTCTATCGGACTGAACGATTTCGACTGATGAAACGTTCACTGAAAAGTTACCTGGTAGCTACGCTGTTCAGTGTGACAACTGCCACGATTTATTTTTCTTTTACTCCCTTGGATGAAGTTCAGTCGGAATTGTTGGCACGTACCTCGCCTACCATTTACGATGTGTTCATAGCCTTAGTGGGTGGTCTGGCTGGCATTGTGGCATTGGCAACGAAGGAAAAGGGAAATGTAATACCGGGTGTGGCCATTGCTACAGCCTTGATGCCGCCGTTGTGTACGGCTGGTTTCGGTATTGCCACGGGGAATCTGCTGTATTTTTTAGGTGCCTTCTATTTGTATTTCATTAACTCCGTTTTATCAGTCTGGCCACTTACATCGGGGTGCGGGTGATGCACTTCCAGCGCAAGCAGTTTGTAGATAAAGCTCGTGAAAAGCTGGTAAAACGCTATATCATCTGGATAACCATCGGTACGATGTGTCCGGCTGTTTACCTTACTTATAATATTGTGCGGGAAACCTTCTACCAGTCTGCGGCAAACCATTTCATTGCAGAAGAATTGCAGTTCCCTGACTCTCAGATTTTAAGTCGGGAAATTTCCTATGACAAGCGTGCAATAAAGGTTGTGTTTGTCGGAAAGGAAGTCTCAAAAGATCAGATTGCGGCTGCCCAGCATCGTTTGGCGGATTATAATCTGGCAAAAACCAATTTGGTAGTATTTCAAGGAATGGGCGACGGCAGTGCGGTAGACATCAGCAACATTAAGTCGATGGTGATGGAAGATTTCTATCGGAACAGCGAAAAACGCTTGAAGGAGCAGGATGAGGAAATCAATACCCTGCATAAGCAGTTGGCTGACTTTTCCGGTTCAGATTGGATGAGTACCCAGTTAGGGCAGGAATTAAAAGTCTTGTTCCCCGAAATCAAAACTCTTTCCGTTTCAAAGAGTCTTCGCCTGTCAGTTGATAGTTCCCAGATAGACACCTTGACATACGCCATTATTGATTGTCAGCGGATGCTTGATTCGAAGAATCGCGATAAAATCGTGAAATGGCTGAAAGCAAAGACAGGAGATGCTGATTTGCAGTTAATTATAGAGTGAATTTCCTGTGAGGTTAAGATGAGGAAACAACAACTTTAAGATTGCGGGAAAACGCAAGTACATTTTAACTAAAACGCTAAGCGTTTGATTTAAAACTCTTAGGCGTTTCAGAGAAAACGCTTAAGCATTTTAGTTTGAACGTTTAGGCGTTTTTATTTTTAAAATTAGTGTTATTATTTGCTACAATTCTAGTTAGATAAATTTCTTTTCTCTTAAGTCTATAAATGCAGCTATTAGTTTGTCGTAATCTTCCTTTTGTAGATAGCCGATGTGTCCTACCCGGAAGATGGTGTCTTTCATACTGCCACCGTTCGGACATACCCACATCCCATATTCATCTTTAATTTTAAGGAAGATTTCATTGGCAGACTGGGTCGTAGGATGTAAAGGAGTAACAGCATTGCTAAGGCTTTCGCTTACAATTTCAAAAGGAAGGTTATGCTCTACTAACTTGTCACGAAAATATTTAGCTAAGCCGGCGCAACGTGCAATTTCAGCTTCTGCACCGCCATTGGCATCAATCTCTTTCAAGCGGACATTAATCTGGCGAAGAATACCTACAGCAGGAGTCCAAGGAGTTTGCCCTCTTTCCATATTTTTTAGAGCCAGTTTGAGGTCGAGATACTGGCAGCAGCATTTTGTTTTATTGATGCGTTCAAGAGCCGATGGAGCCAGTATCATAACTGCAATACCAGGGGCACAGGCCAAAGCTTTCTGACTGCCCGTAATCATCACTCCCGTACCGGTTGCTGCCATGTCGAATGGATCACAGAGGAAAGTTGATATAGTATCTACTATGAGAAAACAACCATTACGCTTGCAGAACTCTGACACAAGATTAATATCGTAGTGCACACCTGTAGAAGTCTCATGTTTTTGCATGAGGAAGGCTGTGTAACCCTTTCCTTCATATTCGGCTAGATGTTCAGCTTTTAAAGCTTTTCCATGTTCTAACTTTATTTCAGTAAAAGGTATTTCGTGTAAGGTAAGTAATTCTACGAAGCGTTCACCAAAACTTCCTCCATTGATAACTAGAGCTTTATCATCTTTAGTGAGACAATTCATAATCGCAGTTTCCATACCACCCGAGCCAGAGCAAGTCATAAATGCCACTTTGCTTTCGTCAGAAGCATGGGCAAATTTTTTAATGAGACGCTCGTTCTCTAGCATAGTTTTAGAGAATTCTGCGGTTCTAAAATAGGGTACTTGTTCCGCACCAATGGCACGTACGGCGTCACTGGATTGTACGGGACCTACTGTAAAGTTTATCATACTTGATTTATAATTTATATACGTTTTGATTGTTTATATACATTTCCTGTACCTGGGCCATCATAAGATTTTCTTCCTTTGACACTTTATTAAAATAGTAGCCCTCTGTTAAAATGGCAGCAATAAAATCTTTTATTTCATAGCGTAGGCCTTCGTCAACATATGGATAGAAGTACTTCTTATTTTTATTTTGGTCTTCGTATCTAACTTCAAAGTAGTCGGTCTTCCACCATGGGGCCGGTACATATACATAGCCTTTAGTTCCCGCAATGGTCATAGAGCCTTCAGTCTTTACTCCGAGTCCAACCTGAAAGGATGCTACGGCATGGTCGTAACGAAATACGGCTTTAGTGAACATGTCTACATCATTTTTCATTTTTGAATAAAAGTGGATGTCGCGGAAATCTGTTCCCAGAAATTTAAAGATTGGTAGTAAAGGGAAGCAAGCATTTTCACTTATACTACCGCCTAGGAATTTGCTGTTCAGCTTTTCTGAATTTTCATCGGTTAAGGTAGTTACAGATGCATTTACTTCCACAATCTCGCCTATTACGCCAGATTTAAGTAATGAAAATAAATGACCAAAGGCCGGACAGTAGGCTGTTTTAAGAGCCACCTGAAGATGTAAACCTCTTTTCTCTGCAATGGTATAGAGCTCTTCTGCTTGTGTTCTACTGAATACAAATGGAGTCTCACATAAAACATGCTTTCCTGCTATTAGAGCTGATTTGGTATATTCGTAGTGAGTATAATGAGGCGAAGCAATGTATACAGCATCACAGTTTGCATATAATTCTTCAAGGTTATGAGCCATTACAGGAATCTGGAATTTGTGGCAGAATAAAATATTCTCATCTATATTGGGATTATATACAGCAGAAATAACCGCACTGTTCACATTTTTTGATTCTGGAACAAAGCGAGATGCAATGCTTCCTGTGCCGATCATGCCGATATTGACAACGGTACGCTCCTTACGAAGTTGAGTAGATGAGATTCCTTGAGTTCGCGGAAGGTATACTACTTGGCAGAATTCACTTAGATAATCGAAATAGCCTTCCCAGTCTGAGCCAATTGCAAAGATATCTACACCGTATTTTTGAATGTCTTCAATTTTCTGTCCTCGGTATTCTTCTATCACTATTTGATCGGCAAGTCCTGTGGCTTTTACCGCTTCAATACGTTCCATCACATTGTTGCATGTGTTCATTTTACCTCTTTCAAGGTCGAAATTATCTGTGGTGACTCCCACTATAAGATAGTCCCCCAACTCCTTTGCGCGTTTAAGGAGGTTATAATGGCCTTGATGGAACAAGTCGTATGTTCCATAAGTAATTACTTTCTTCATTGCTCTTATGTTCACTTTGGTTTCTTGGTGGGCGTTTTAAGTAGTCTTCTGATTTAGGACTCTTTACTTCCCTAATGCTTTGAGTTTCCGGATCTTTTTCGGATCTTATTTTTAATCTTTTGTGATAGGGTGGGTTTGTTTTTCTTTATATAATCTATATATGACATGTGAGCATCAATCAGAAGTGTTCCATGCGAATTAGGAGCCTGGATGGGAGTCATATAGTTTGGTCCGAATTCTTCACTTAGGATTTCATGATATTCAACCGGAATTGGAATCTGGAGATGCTCAAAAGGTCCCCAAAGTGTATCGGCATAACATTCTTTTCTGTGATAACTATTGGTACTATATGGAGTTAGTGATAAAGGGCCTACTTGAGCGCATTCTTCTAGTTTATATTGGCGGAACATATTTTCGAATCTATCATACAATTCAATGTCAGGTGTATGTAGAAATTGTCTCCAACGAAAAAAAGCGTTCTATTTTTTTTAATGGGATTATGAGGGTTATATTTGTATTTAAATAAGCAAATATATTTCTTGTTTCTTTAATAAGCTTTTCTTTCTTAGAATCACATGCAGGTACTGCGTCCATTACGAAGATGTCAATAAAAATACCTTGATGAAATGGTGCGTTCATATCATCAGGGCGTATAGCGGTTGTTCCGTCGTATCGGAGTTGTGCATGGCCTTTGAAATAATT